>Ga0116145_1000489_pt1 | contig 47406 bp, 32 predicted proteins | sample AD_JPNHG1_MetaG_FD_89747 | JGI IMG/M metagenome (GOLD analysis project Ga0116145, IMG submission 89747) | Active sludge microbial communities of municipal wastewater-treating anaerobic digesters from Japan - AD_JPNHG1_MetaG | ecosystem: Engineered > Bioreactor > Anaerobic > Digestate | place... | reverse complement strand
GTCGAGCGCGGGGCCGGCAAGCTACTTCTGGCGGATCCTCGAGAAAGAGCACCACGACCCCACGCCCGCTCACGATGCCATCATCCACGAGGTGTTCCTGCCTCTGGGCCAGCGCCTCGAGCGGCTGATCGCGCGCATGCTCGACGGCCAGGGGTCGCCGAAGCAATGGAGGCTGTGCCTGTTCAGCCTCGTGGGGACCATGGGGTTCCTCACGGCGCACCGGCGCATCATCCGCCGCGTGTTCGGCCACGATGTGCTGGACGCGGCCGACTGCCATCTCCTCCACGAGCATCTCGTGCGGTTCTTCCTGGGCGGGATTGCGGCGACGCGATGCGCCCTGTCCAGCGCGGGACTGCCGCAGGCCGTGGCCTCCGGTGACGGCTGTGCGGCGCCAGACCCCCACCCGGCGCAAGGTGACAGATGACCACTCCACACGCGCACGGCATTCCTGATGATCGTCGAGGGCGCCCGGCGCGCGGGCACGGCTTGCCCTCTGCCTGGGCCGGGCTGGCTCTGGCCCTTCTGGCGCTGATGGGGTGCCGGGTGAGCGTCCCGAGCACCGCCGCAAGCGTGGCGCTGCCCGCGGCGTTCTCTGGCAGCGGCCAGGTGGCTCCGCCGGCCCAGTGGTGGCGGGCATTGGAGGATGAGCAACTCGATGCACTGATGGAGAAGGCTCTGTCCGGCAACCTGGAGTTGCGGACGGCCTGGGACCGCCTGGCGCAGGCGGAGGCCCTGGCGCGGAGGGCCGGCGCAGACCTCGAGCCGAGCCTGACCGGGGAGGCCGACGTCTCGCGCACGCGTACCAGGACGGAGGGGATGGGCACCGCGTCGGCCACCAGGGTCGGCGCCGGACTGCTGGCCGGATATGAGGTGGACCTTTGGCGGCGCGTGCGCGCGACGCGCGACGCCGCGGCGCTGGCGGCCCGCGCCAGCCGCGAGGATGTCGCCGCCACGGCGCTGCTGCTGACGGCACAGGTCGCCAGCACATGGTACCGCATCCTGGATCAGATCGGGCAGCTCGCCGTGCTCGACGAGCAGCTCCGCGTGAACCAGGAGCACCTGGACCTGATGACCTTCCGGTTCGAGCGGCCCGCGGTCGAGCGAAAGGTGTCGCTCGTGGACCTGCTTCAGCAGCGCCAACTGGTCGAGGCCACCCGCGCGGAGAAGTATCGCGCGGAAGCCGCGCGGCGTGTCCTCGAGCACCAGCTTGCCGTGTTGCTCGGCGCCGCGCCCGACCCCGCGATGACGGTGGCCAACGCCACGTTGCCCGGCTTGCCGCCGCTTCCGCAGACGGGCGTGCCGGCCGACGTGCTTCGCCAGCGGCCCGACGTTCGGGCGGCCGAACTGCGCCTGGAGGCCGCGAGCCGCGAGGTGGCCGCGGCGATCGCCAATCGCTTCCCGCGCCTGAGCCTGACGGCTCGCGCGGAGGCCTGGGGCGACAGCGCCCGCGGCCTGTTCGACAACTGGCTGGCCTCCATCGCGGCGAACCTGACGGCCCCGCTCCTCGATGGCGGGCTGCGAGCGGCCGAGGTGGACCGCACGCGCGCCCTTGCCGCGGAGCGCCTGCACGCCTACGGGCGTGTCCTGCTCGACGCGATGCGGGAGGTGGAGGACGCGCTGGCGCAGGAGCGCCAGCAGGTGTTGCTCCTTGCCAGCCTGGAGGAGCAGATCCGCCTCGCCACCGGGGCAGCCGACCAGGCACGCGAGCGCTACATCTCCGCCGGCGAAGACTACCTGAGGGTGCTCACCGCCATCGTGGCGCAGCAGCGCCTTCAGCGGGACCAGTTGACCGCGAAGCGGCAGCTCATTGAATTCCGGATAGCTCTCTACCATGCCCTGGGCGGCGACCTCGGGCTGGCGCGCCCCGCGGAGCTTGGGGGACGCCCGCAACCCCCCGACCGCTGAGCCCGGAAAGGCACCGGCTGGAGACGATACACAGGAGACCCCTTGATGGCTGGCAACCCTCGAGCCCCTGAAGAGGGCGCACTGACGCCTGCGGAGGCGCCGGCGGCGAAGGGCCGCCGCACGCTTGTGGCCCTGCTCCAGGCATGCCTGGCGATAGCCGTTCTCGCCGGGGGCATCGTGTTCGCCGGTTATCTCCTGCGCACGGGGCCGAAGGCGGGGCGCCGCAACCCCGAGCCGCGCGCGTTGCTCGTGAGCGTGAGCGAAGTGGCCCGCTCGCGCGAGCGGGCCGTGGTGCACGCGATGGGCACCGTGCGCGCGGCTCAGACGATCAACCTCCAGCCTCGCGTAAGCGGCGAGATCGTCGAAGTGACCCCGGAATGCATCCCGGGCGGGATGCTCAAAGAGGGCAGCGTGATCGCGCGGATTGACCCGGCGGACTACCAGCTGGCTGTCGAGCAGCAGACGACCGAGGTGGAGCGGTTGACGGCGCTTCTGGCGCAGCGGCGCGCCGAGCTGGCCCAGCGCGAGAGCGATGTGGCCACGGCCGCCAGCGCCATCCAGCAGCGGGCCAGCGAGGTGCTCAAGGCCCAGAACGAGCTGGTGAAGGCGGAGGCCGCGCTGCGCATCGAGCAGGGCCAGCAGGCCGTCGCGCGGCGCGAGTACGAGTTGCTCGGCAAGAAACTGAGCGAGGCGGACCTCGACCTGGTGCTGCGCAAGCCGCAACTGCTGACGGCAGAGGCAAATTGCGATGCGGCGCGGGCCGCGAAAGCGGCTGCCGAAGCGGCCCGGGATTCCGCCGTCGCGGCCAAGGCGGCGGCGGAGGCGATGAAGCAGTCGGCGGCCGCGGCCGTGGAGGCCGCCGAGGCGTCGAAAAAGGCGGCGGAGGTGGCTCTCAAGCAGGCGCAACTCGACCTTGCGCGGACGGCCATCCGAGCCCCGTTCAACGCCATTGTCGAAGCCGAGTCGGTGGACCTGGGTTCGCAGGTCTCGTCGCAGACCCCCCTGGCCTCGCTGGTAGGCACGGACGAGTACTGGGTCGAGGTGTCGGTGCCCGTGGACCAGCTTCAGTGGCTCCGAGTGCCGCGCTCGCGGGGCGAGGAGGGCTCGACGGCGCGGATCTACGACGAGGCCGCATGGGGGCCCGACACCTTCCGCGTGGGCACGGTGATCCGCCTGGCGAGCGGCCTGGAGACCGAGGGACGCATGGCGCGTCTGCTGGTGAGCGTGCCCGACCCGCTGGGGCTCAAGGGGGCAAGCGCCCGCCCGCCGGCCTTGCTGATCGGCAGCTACGTGCGTGTGGAGATCGAGGGCACCGAACTCGATGGCGTGGTGCCCCTCGACCGCGACCTCGTGCACGAGGGCGACCAGGTCTGGGTGATGGGCGCGGATGGGACGCTCGAGATCCGGAAGCCTGTCATCGTCTTCCGAGGGCGCGACCGCCTGCTGATCTCGGGCGGTCTGGACACGGGGGATAAGGTGGTCACCACGAATATCGCGGCCCCCGTGCCGGGCACGCCCCTGCGCACGCGGGCCGCCGCGGGCGCGGCCGGCCCCGCCGCAAAGGGGGGCGAAGGCCAATGAGCACGGGCGCAACCCCTCAATCCGACCACAGCGCCATCGGCTGGATGATCCGGCACGGCGTGGCGCCCAATCTGCTGATGTTCGCGTGCCTCATCGGCGGCCTGCTGATCGCGCGAGGCATCAAGCAGGAGGTCTTCCCCGACTTCGAGCTCGATATCGTGACGATCACGGTGCCGTACCCCGGCGCCAGCCCCGAGGAGGTCGAGCGCGGCATCGTGCTGGTGGTCGAGGAGGCGATCCGCGGCACGGACGGCGTCAAAGAGGTCACGGCGACCGCTCGCGAGGGCGTCGCCGTGATCCAGGCCGAGCTCTTCGAAGGGGTGAACCGCCAGAAGGTCTACCAGGAGATTCAGCAGGATGTGAACCGCATCACCACCTTGCCCGAGGACGCCGAGGAGCCCGAGGTGGTGCTCACCGCGCGCTGGCGCGAAGTGCTGAACGTGGAGGTCTATGGCAATGTGGGCGAGTGGGCGCTCCGCGAGGTGGTGGAGCAGGTGCGCGACCGCCTGCTGATGAGAACCCCAACATCACCCAGGTGGCACTTCAGGGCGTGAGGGCTTACGAGGTCCACGTGGAGGTGCCCCAGGAGAACCTGCGCGCCTACGGGCTCACGCTGGACCGGATCGCCAGCCGGATCTCCGCCACGGCCCTCGAGCTGCCGGGCGGCAAGGTGGAGACTCGCGGCGGCGAGATCCTGCTGCGCGTGACCGAGCGGCGCGAGTGGGCCAAGGAGTTCGCCAATATCCCCATCGTGACCACCTCGGGCGGCACGGTGCTCTACCTTCGCGACATCGCCACCGTGCGCGACACGTTCGAGGACACGAACACCGTCGGCACCTTCAACGGGGCGCGGGCCATGGGCATCGCCGTCTACCGTGTCGGCGATCAGACGCCGATCAGCGTGTCCGACGCTGTCTGCGCGGTGCTCGACGAGCTTCGCCCCGATCTTCCCCCCGGCGTGCACTGCGACGTGCGCGACGACCGGTCCGACATCTACCGCCAGCGCCTCAGTCTTCTGCTCCGCAACGCGGGGCAGGGTCTCGTGGTCGTGATGCTGCTGCTCGCGGTGTTTCTGGAAATCCGGCTGGCCTTCTGGGTCACCATGGGCATCCCCGTCTCCTTCCTCGGGGCCTTTCTGTTCCTGCCCATGCTGGGCGTGAGCATCAATATGATCTCGCTCTTCGCATTCATCATCGCCCTGGGCATCGTGGTGGACGATGCGATCGTGGTGGGCGAGAACATCTACGAGTTCCGCCAGCGCGGCATGGGGGTGATCGAGGCGTCGGTGCGCGCCACACGGGGCGTGGCCGTGCCGGTGGCCTACAGCATCCTCACGAACATCGTGGCCTTCCTTCCCCTGCTGGCGCTGCCGGGGATGATGGGGAAGGTCTGGCGCGTGATTCCGCTGGTCGTGTGCACGGTCTTCACCATCTCGTGGCTCGAGGCGATGTTCATCCTCCCGGCGCACCTGGCCCACGCGAAGACCGGCGGGCGCACGGCGCTCGGGCAGCTCATCCACCACTGGCAGCAGGTGTTCAGCGCCGGCTTCATGCGGGCCGTGGCGCGATTCTACGGGCCGGTGCTGCGCACGGCGGTGCGGTGGCGTTACCTCACCGTGGCGATCGGCCTTGCGATGCTCGTGGGCATGGCCGGCTACGTCTTCAGCGGCCGCATCGGGATGATTCTCATGCCGCGGGTCGAGTCCGATTATGCCTTTGCCACGGCCACGTTGCCGGTGGGCTGCCCGCTGAGCCAGGCCACCGCGGTGCGCGACCGCCTCGAGAAGGCGGCCAACGCCATCGCGGCCGAGAACGGCGGCGAGCGCCTGCTCGAAGGGGTGTTTGCGGTCATCAACGAGAATGTCATCGAGATGCGCGCCTACCTCACGCCCCCTGAGGTGCGGCCCATCGGCACCACGCGCTTCACCAACCTCTGGCGCGAGCGGATCGGGGAGCTGGCGGGGATCGAGTCGCTGCGGTTCCAGGCCGACCGGGGCGGGCCCAGCTCGGGGGCGTCGCTCACTGTGGAGCTGAGCCACCGCGACATCGCCGTGCTCGACCAGGCAAGCGAGAAACTGGCGGGCATCCTGGCGGGCTTCGCCAATGTGAAGGACATAGACGATGGCTACACCCCGGGCAAGCAGCAGTTGAACTTCACGCTGAAGCCCGAGGGGCACAGCCTGGGCCTCACGGTGCGCGAGGTGGCGCGCCAGGTGCGCAACGCCTTCTACGGGGCCGAGGCCCTGCGCCAGCAGCGCGGCCGCAGCGAGATCAAGGTCAAGGTGCGCTTCCCCGAGGCCCAGCGGGTGAACGAGGCCGATATCGAGGAACTCATGATTCGCACGCCGGCCGGCCGCGACGTGCCGCTCCGCCACGTGGCCAACGTGGTGCGCGGCCGCGCCTACACCGACATCAAGCGCCGCGAAGGCCGCCGCACCGTCACCGTCACCGCCGATGTGGTGCCTATCGGCGACACCAACCGGGTCATCGCCACGCTCGACAGCGAGGTGCTGCCGCAGCTCGTGCGCAACTACCCCGGCCTCGCGTATGGCTATGAGGGGCAGCAGGCCGACATGGCCGAGAGCATGCAGCGCCTCTTGTCGCTGCTCATCCTGGTGTTGCTCGCCATCTTCGTGATGCTGGCCCTGCCGTTCCGCAGCTACATTCAGCCGCTCATCGTCATGATGTCCATCCCCTTCGGCCTGGTCGGCGCCGTGCTCGGCCATATCATCATGGGCTACGACCTCAGCGTCATCAGCGTCATGGGCATTCTGGCTCTCTCAGGGGTGGTCATCAACGACGCCATCGTGCTGATCGACTATGCCAACGAGCTGCGGCGCGACGGCCTCACGGCATTCGAGGCGATCACGCAGGCGGGCGTGCGCCGCTTCCGGCCCATCATGCTCACCACGCTCACCACCTTTGGCGGCCTGGCGCCAATGATTTTCGAGACCTCGCGGCAGGCCCGCTTCATGATTCCCATGGCCCTCTCCCTGGGCTATGGAATCCTCTTCGCCACGGCCATCACCCTGGTGCTTGTGCCGAGCCTCTACCTCATGACCGAAGATGCCAAAGGGCTGCTGGCTCGGGGGCGCCGGCTCGCCTTGGCATCCGCCGGCCGCGCCCCCGAGCCGACGGCCGGCGGCTGATCCCTTGGCTACTGCGGGGCGGCAGCCTCGGATGGCCGCAGGCCGTACTTGCGCACCTTGGCGACCAGGTTGGCCCGGCTGATTCCCAGCGCTCGAGCGGCGGTGCTCTTGTTCCAGGCGTGCCGCTGGAGCGCCTCGGCGAGCATGTCGCGCTCGAGGCGCTCGAGGGCCGCCGCAAGCTCGCCATCAATGCGGCGCCCTCTGTGGCGGACGGGGGCCTCGGCCGCCGCCCGCAGGGGGGGCGACAGGTGTTCCAGGGCGACGGTTGGCTCGTGGCGCGCCAGGATCAGCGCCCGTTGCACCTCGTTCTCGAGCTCTCGCACGTTGCCGGGCCACGGGTAGGCGTGGAAGGCGGCCATCACCTCGGGGGCCAGCCGCTTCGGGGGGAGGGAGTTCGCCGTGCAGCAGCGCGGCACAAAGCGGCTCAGGAGCAGGGGGATATCCTCGCGACGCTCGCGCAGCGGCGGCAACTCGATGGTGAAGACGGCGAGGCGGTAGTACAGGTCCTCGCGGAAGCTGCCGAGGCGTACGAGGTCCTTGAGGGGCTGGTTGGCGGCGGAGATCAGGCGGACGTCCACCCGCCGCGGCTGGGTGGCCCCCACCGGGAGGAACTCGCCGAACTGCACGGCCCGCAGCAGCTTGGCCTGGAGCGCCGGGCTCATCTCGTTGACTTCGTCGAGAAAGAGGGTGCCGCCGTGAGCGACCGCGAAGAGCCCCGGCTTGTCGCTGTGCGCGCCGGTGAACGCGCCTCGGACGTGGCCGAAGAGTTCCGATTCGAGCAGGTTGTCGTTGAGCGCCGAGCAGTTCTGTGTGACGAAGGCCCTGGACCGTCGGCCGCTCTGGCGGTGGAGCGCGATGGCCACCAGCTCCTTGCCGGTGCCGCTCTCGCCGGTGATGAGGACCGGCGTGTTGGCGGGCGCGACCTTGGCGATGAGGTCGAAGACGCGCCGCATGGCCGGGCTCCGGCCGAGAAGCTCGCCGAAGGGGAGCGGAGCGGGCCAATCGCAGGGCGGAAGCTGGCCCTGCGGTGCGGGCCCGAGCAGTTGTGCGGGCATGAAGCAGCCTTTCCGTCAAGGGCTGGCGTTGTGGTGGCTCGGGGGCCCAGCGGCGGGGGCCGCTGGGGAAGCTAGGCTGGCCTATGCTGAGAATACACCAGGAACCGGCCAAACGCAAGGATCGAGCGCGAGCGAAATGAGCTGGGGCGGGGCCTTTGGATGCAGGCCTCGCCCCAGTGTTGCCGACCGCGTGTGGGGAGGCGCGTGCTCAGCCGAGCCGCACCTCGAGGTCGCCGTTGACATAGGTGGCCGCCAGCGGCTTGAAGCTGACGGACACGGTGTTGTCGAAGTAGCTCATCTGGCCGATGTTGCGGCTTGCGAAGCCGAAGGGCCAGGCGCCGTTGTCGGTCTGGGCATACGAGAAGCGGATGTCGTTGATGTTCCAGGCCGCGATATTGCTGTTGACGAACGAGGGCGGCCGGACGCCCCAGATTTTCAGATCGGTGGCGTCCCACACCTTGCCGGTGATGGTCACGCGGCCGATGGTGGCCACGCCGGCGAAGTCGGCCGCCGGGTTCGGCAGGTCGAGCACGCCGTCCACGTTGAGGTCGTTCGTCACCGCGACCGCCGCGAAGATGCTGGAGTTCCGGAGCCCGCCTGCCGTGATGGAAGCGATGTCGCCGAGCGACGTGAGTCGCAGGTTCTCGATCCACAGGGCGACTTGCAGGGTGCCGAGCGACATCACGTCAATGGTGGTGGGGTTGGGGCCGATCTCGAGGAGGCTCAGGCTGCCCAGAGAGCCTCCGAGGGCGATGTTGCCCATGAGCTGCATGCTCCTGGCATCAATCGCGCCCATGTCGCCTGCGCCCGTGATGGCGCCGAGGACGGCCTCCTTGTGGCGACCGCTGGTCTTGAACGAGAGCTTGCTGGCGGCCGTGGTGCCGAGGAGGTTGATGGTGTCGAGTTCGGCCACGCCGTTGAGCACGAAGCCCTTCTTGCCGAGGATCAGCGCCCAGTCGCCCGTGAAGGTGAGGTCGGCGATGCCGCCTTTCATGGTGATGACGACTCTGGTGCCCGCGGCGTCCCAGTAGGTGAGCGAGCGGGCCGCCCCGTCTCCCACGAGGATGAGGGGATTCTGCACCACGGCCGTGGTCATCACGGGGGCGCTCAGGGCGCCGTCCAGGTCCTGCGCCTGGGCGAAGAAGGTGTAGGGGCCGAGCGCCCAGCCGGAGGTGCTGAACGTCAGGCTCCAGCCGTTGAGCGCGTTGTTGTCGGTGCCGAGGAGCACGTCGGGACCGTCGAGGATGTTGTTGCCGTTGGCGTCGCGGTAGAAGCTCACCAGGGCGATCGCCGTCTCAGCGTCGGCGACGACATTGGCGGTCAACGTGAGCGGGTTGGGGCGTTCCACGGGGTCGGGGAACGCTGTGAGCGAGCCGATGGTGGGCGGCGTGTTCGCGCCGTTCACGGTCACGGTGGTGGTCGCCTCGGGTCCCCACACGGCGTTGTTATCCCGCGCCCGGGCGAAGAGCGTGTAGGGGCCGAGCGCCCAGCCCGCTGTGCTCACGACGAGGTCCCAACCGTCGCCGCCGAAGGTGTCAATGCCCAGGAGGGCGTCGGCAGGATCCCAGACGGTGTTGCCGTTGACGTCGCGGTAGAAGGCGACCTGGGTGACGAAGCCATCGGGGTCGCTGACGCCGGTGGCGGTGAGCGTGTAGTTGTTGGGGCGAGTGACAGGGTCGGGGACGGCCGTGAGCGTGGTGATGACGGGGGGCTGGCTGCCGACCTGGACGGTGCCGGCGACGGGGGTGCTCAGAGCGCCCTGATTGTCCTGTGCGATGGCGAACACGGTGTGGGGGCCGATGGCCCAACCCGTCGTGTTCTCGACCCAGGTCCAGCCGCCCACTGCGCTGGGGTCCGACCCGAGGAAGGTATCGGCGACATCGTAGAGGCCGTTGCCGTTCGCGTCGCGGTAGAAGGAGACGAGGGCCACCGTGCCGTCGAGGTCCACGACGCCCAGCGCGGTGAGCGTCACGTTGGAGCCCTGGGGGACCGGCGTGGGCGCGGCGGTGACCGAGTTGATCATCGGGGGGGCATTGAGAGGGGCCGAATCCGCGATGCGGACCACGTAGCCGTCGAACTGGCCGCCGTAGCTCGTGTCGTAGCCGCCGGAGATCCAGAGGTCCGAGGCGGTGTAGCCGACCGCGTAGATGTCGCCCGCGGTGCTGACGAAGATGGAGGTGCCGCGGTCCTCGTTGGCCGCGCCAAGGTAGGTGCTCCAGGTGTAGCCGCCGGCCGCAGTGAGCTTCGTGACGAAGCCGTCCCACGTGCCGCCCAGGGTGATGTCGAAGCCGCCGAAGACCCAGCCCGTCGAGGCGGTCTCGCCCGTGACGAACACGGCGCCGCCGCCCAGATGCACGTGGCGGCCATAGTCCTGCGCGGTGCCGCCGAGGTAGGTGGACCACGTGTGGGCGCCCGCGGTGGTCATGCGCATCACGAAGGCGTCGCCCGCGCCGTTGTAGGTGGTGTCGAAGCCGCCGGCGGCCCATCCCGCGGACTCGGTGTAGCCGGTGACGTAAATGTCCGTGGTGCCGCTCACAGTGAGGGCGTCGGCCCGGTCCAGCGCCGCGCCGCCGAGATACGTGCTCCAGGAGTGCGCGCCCAGGTAGTTCAGGCGAGCGACGAAGCCGTCAATCACCCCGTTGAAGCTGGTGTCGAAGCCGCCGGAGACCCAGTTGGCCGAGTACGTGCCGCCCGCCACGTAGACGAAGGCCAATGTGTCTACCGCGATGCTGGAGCCCCAGTCGGTGCTCGTGCCGCCGAGGTAGGTGCTCCAGTTGTGAGCGCCCGCATCGGTCAGGCGCACCACGAAGGCGTCGGCGGCGCCGTTGTGGGAGACGTCGAAGCCGCCGCTGACCCAGTTCGGCGACTCCGTGTCGCCGGTGATGTAGACGTAGATCAGGCCGTCGTTCGGATCCACCCCGGCCGCCACGCTCGCGCCGGCGTCGCGGAACGTGCCGCCGAGGTACGTGCTCCACACGTGGTTGCCCGTGGGGCTCAGCTTGGCCACAAAGGCATCGCCCGAGCCGTTGTAGGAGATGTCGAACCCTGCCACGGCCCAGCCGGAGGACGAGGTGAAACCCGTGACGTAGATGTAGCTCAGGTCGGCCGCGGCGTCGTACTGGACGGCGATGCCCGTGCCCGAGTCGTAGGCCGAGCCGCCGAGATAGGTCGTCCACAGGTGGCCGCCCAGCGTGTCCAGCGCCGTGACGAAGGCGTCGGCCACGCCGTTGAACGAGGTGTCGAAGCCGCCGGTGGCCCAGCCGGCCGAGCGGGTGAAGCCGGTCACGTAGACGCGAAAGGCCGGCGGGTTGGTCTCGGACACGGTGTTCATGGCCACGTCTTGTGCGCGGTCTTCGAGGCCGGAGCCGAGGTAGGTGCTCCAGGTGATGCTGGGGTCAATCACGAGGGGCTGCGAGGGATCGTAGTCGCCGGTGATCTGGAACGTGTAGGTGTAGGGGTCGAGAAGCACGAACTTGGCGGCCACCTCCACGCGCTGGCCGTCAATCTCCTGGTAGACCAGCGGCGCGTCGTCCACCAGGGTGCCCCAGTCGCCCCCCATGTGCACGAGCAGGGTGCCGTCGTCGGCGAGCGAGAGGCCGCCGATGCCGTCGTAACGCACCTGGATCTGCTGCCAGTCGGCTCCCGCGGCGACGTGGAACTCGTACTTCAGGTGGTCGCGGAGGCCCCAGGTCACGAGGTCAATGCCGTCATAGAGGCCCTGGTACGAGATGGTCTCGTACGAGCTGACCCCTTCGCGCCACAGAGAGGGATCATCGCCCAGATGGTAGTTGAACTTCGCTTGCGCCGGGTCCAGCCCCACCGGGGTCACGAGGTTGGCCCCGACAAACGAAGCCGAGAACTGGCGCATCTGGGTCAGGGCCGAGGCCGGGTCGCCGTCGGGCGAGGGAACATCGCGGAAAATCTGGAACGCGACGGCCGAGTCCATCATGGCCACGTTCGCGGCCGAGCCGTCGTGCGCATAGCGGACCGCGGCGTCGGCCCACTGGCCCTGGTTCTCGACGAAGAGGGCCGGGGACAGGGCAAAGAGGCTCAGGGCCTCATCCGCCGCCGAGGCGCTGAGGAGGACGCGTGGCTCCAGGGCTTCCAGGCACAAGAGGTTGTGCGGGACGGCGCTGGCGGCTGCACGGTGCGAGGACTTCGACAACTGCGGCATCGCGGTGACCTCCGGATGTTCGAACGCGCCCTGCGACCAAGACCTGTAGCAACGACCGAGCGTGGGCACCCGCAGCGTGAAGCTCCGGCGCCCCGCCCGTGTCCTGCCCGCCCCCGACACCTCCCTCTATTAAATGTGGAATGATACTAGCAATGCAAAGGGGAGTCAATACATTTCTCGAAGGACCCATACGCGCCTGGACATGCAGCGACAACTTGTGACGGCGCCGCCCTCGCGCGCCAATTGAATCGCGGCGAGGCTTCTGCTAGACTTCCCCAGGGAGGGCGTGTCACCCAGAAGCCAGGCGGAGCAGCATGGACGGGCTTGGATGCAGGCGCCGAACGGCGTGGGCTCTGGCCCTCATCGGTCTGACGGCGGCGAGCGCGGGCGAGGTGGCCCCCGAGGAGGCCCAGCGCCTCCGCGACTTGTGCACGCAACTGAGCAGCAACGAGCCGGGGAAGAAGTGGGATGCCGCTCGCGCCCTGGTCCGCGAAGGGCCCCCCGCCGTGCCCATCGTCGGCGCACTCTTCGCCGGCGAGTGGGTGGAGGGCAAGCGAATGGCGGCCTGGATCCTCAGCGAGATGCGCCACGAGAGCGCCGTAGGGCCCCTCGCCCGGGCCCTCGACGACGCCGACGACGAGGTCCGCTGGAAGGCCGCCATCGGCCTCAAGCAGCTCGGCAAGCCGAGCGTGCTGCACCTGGTGAGCGTGCTGCTGGGGGGCACCCTGCCTGCCCGGCAGTGCGCGGCGTGGACGCTGGGCGAGATCCGCGACCCCGAGGCGGCCGGGCCGCTGGCGGCGGCGCTGGAGGAGGCCGACGAGGACCTCCGCTGGAAGGCCGCGATCAGCCTCACGCAGATTGGCGAGGCGGCGCTCCCCGCGCTCAACCAGGTGCTGAGGCGGGCCAACGTGGAGACCCGCCGCTGCGCGGTCTGGGCGGTGGGCAAGATCGGCGGCGAAGCCGCGCTGCCGGCGCTCGCGCAGGCCCTCGCCGATGCCGACAACCACGTGCGCGCGAAGGCGGTGGTCGCCCTCGGCAGCATCCAGGGCGACGCGGCGACGCAGTGGCTCCTCAAGATGGTCAACGACCCCGACCCCATCGTCAAGAAGGATGCCATCGTGGCGCTCGGGCGGCGCGGCAGGACGCTGGAGCCGGCCATCCGCCCCGAGAAGCAGGACGTGGAGCCGACCGCTGAGGTGCCGCTCTACGGGGTCCTCGAGGTGGCCTTCAAGCCCGAGAAGCCGGCCCGCGTGCCCAACCCGTTCGCCGACGCCTCCGTCGTGGCGACCTTTGTCGCGCCCGACGACCGCAACCTCCGTGTGGCGGGCTTCTATGCGGGCGACGGCACTTGGAAAGCCCGCGCGGCGCTGGACCGCGTGGGCCTGTGGTACTACCGGATCGACTACAAGGCCGGCGACGCCGTCCAGGTCTCGCACGGCGGGGCGAAGTGCGTGCCGAGCCAGCAGCACGGCTTCCTGCGCATCGCCCAGGATGACCGCCGGTTCCTCGCCTTCAGCGATGGCACGCGCTTCTACCCGATCGGCACGGGCACCGAGGCCCTGGGTGCGCCCGCGCCCGCCGGCGCCCCCGCGAACACGCTAGAGGTCTGGAAGTCCTACCTCGAGGCCTGTGCGAAGGGGGGCATGAACAAGTGCCGCATCCTCCTCAACGAACTGCCCTGGGTGCCTGCCGCCACGGTGCGCCAGCATCCTGAGCTCTCGCCCTGGCCCCTCCAGGAGGGCGGCGGGTACGATCTCACGCGCTTCTCGTTGCCGTTCTGGGACAAGCTGGACGCGGTGATCGCCCACGGGGCGAGGCTGGGCATGGTGTTCGAGTTGACGATGTTCGATGAGACCGGCCTGGCCGAAGGCCACGGCGACCGGTGGCAGCTTCACCCCTTCAACGCGATGAACGGCGGCCCGATCGCCGGGGCGGCCGGCTGCCCGTCGTTCTACGATCTCGCCGACGCGGCCAACCGCACGGCGCAGGAAGCCTATGTGCGGTACCTGCTGGCGCGCACGGCGGCCTGCCCGAACGTCTACTACGAGCTGAACAACCAGATGAACCGGCGCGGCAGCGCCGGCGCCGCGGGCCTCAAGTGGGTGGAACACTGGGCGGCCTTCCTCCGCGAGCACGACCCGTACGATCACCTGGTCTCCATGTCCGTCGCCGCGAATCCCGAGGCCTACTTCCGGCTCGATGGGATTGACGTGGCGAACGTGCGGGGCGACTCTCCGCCCGAGCCGCACGGCATCCCCATGCCCGTGTTCCTGAGCGAGCCGACGGTGAAGGGGCCGCGCGCGGAGCGGCAGGTCCTCTGGCAGGCATTGCTGCTCGGCACGTCGGCGGCCCGCGCTCCGTGGCAGCCGCTCGCGGAGCGATCCGCGACGTTCGAGCACGCGCGCTACCTGGCCGACTACGCCCGCGATGTGGCCTACTGGGAGCTGCGGCGCGACGAATCGGTGGTGCTGAGCACGCCGCGGAACGTGGCACGCCTGACGGCCGTGCGGAAAGGCGAGGTGTTCATCTACCTGACCGGCTCGGCGGAGGGGGGAGCGGTGCGGGTGGGCCTGGCCAACGGCCGCTATGAGGCCGCCTGGTTCGACCCCAAGAACGGGCGCACCGTGCGGACCGACGAGGTGACGCCCCAGGACGGCGCCGTGGATGCCCCGTGCCCGACGTTCGACGAGGATGTCCTCCTGCGCATCCGCAAGAAGTAGATTCGAGCCTCCCCGCATGCCTGAGCTCATCCTGCCCCCGGGCGTCCGCTACACGTGCCTGCGGTGCGGCGCGTGCTGTCGGACGCTCGAGGTCACGCTCACCGACGCCGAACGCGGGCGGCTGCTGGCGCACGACTGGTCGGCCGAGGTGCCGGGGTTCACGGAGGAGCGCGTCTTCGCCCGACGGCGGGGGGCGGCGGGGAAGCAGGTGTGGCGGCTCAGGCCACGGGCTGACGGTGCCTGCGTGTTCCTCACCGGCGAGAACCTCTGCCGCGTGCACGCGAGACTGGGCTACGCGGCGAAGCCGTTCGCCGGGCGGGTTTTCCCATTCGGTTTCGTGGTGACGCCGGTCGGGGTATTCGTGGGGTGCCGGTTCAACTGCCCCGCGGTGGTCCGAGGCAAGGGGCCGACACTGGCCGAGCAGCGGGGCGAGATTCAGCGCCTGTTCGCCGAGTACGCGGCGACCTATGAGCCGCCCCGGGAGGACGACCAGGTGCGCTTCTTCGGACACTGGAAGGTCTCCTGGCGCGACGTGCTCCGCATCGAGGAGCAGCTTGTGGCCTTCCTCGGGCTGCCCGAGGTGCCGTTCGCGCGCCGGCTCCTGGCCTGCTGGATGCTGGTGCGGCAGTTCGTCTCGCAGGCGCTGCGTCAGAAGAGCGGCGAGCGGATGGGGGCCGACCCCGACGAGGTCCTGGCACGGGCGAAGGAGGCGACTCCGAAGGGCAGGCTGGGGCTGCTGGAAGGGATGCTTGTCCGCCTCACGGTGGGAGCCTTCGCGGGGGCCAGCCCGCACTACTGCCGCGAACTCCCGCTGGTGCGGCGGCTCTTCGTGCGTTTGGGCAACCTGGGCCGGCGGCTGAAGCTTGCCCTGGGCGTTGGCAAGGTGCGTTTCCCTGGGTTGCTACGCGCCGCGAAGCTGCGGGACGCCCGGCGAGTGGGGCTGACCCGCCTCGACGGGGAGGCGACGGCGATGCTGGAGCGGTACTTCGCGGCGAAGGTGAGCAGCCAGGGCTTCTTCGGCCTGGCCTGCTTCGGGCGGAGCTTCGCGCAGGGCTTCGAGTTGCTCGCGGCGGCCTATGTGGCGGTTCTGTGGCTCGCCGGCGCCCGCGCGGCCTCCGAAGGGCGTTCCGCCGTAGGGGCCGGCGACATCGAGTACGGCATTGAGCAGGTGGACTTCGGCTACAACTACCTGGCCGAGCTTGGCGGCCTCTCGACGCGGATGCGGGGAGCGATCCTCTGGCACTGGGCGACAGTGGGCAAGGCCCTGCTGACGCTGGCCGAGCCGACGCCGAAGGCCGAGTGACGTCAGTGGGCCTGCTTGCGCGCCCGCTCGGCGGCCTCGTGGAGGATCGTCCGGATCGGCAGCTCGCGGAGCATCTGGCGCACCTCCGTGTCCTCCACCGCCTCGCGCACCTTGGAGTCCGAGAAGAAGCGCCCGTAGCGGCCCTCGGCCCAGGTCTGGAGAAGGGCCTGGTCTTGCAGGACGGCGGCGACTTTGGGGTGCTGCGCGATCTTGCGGATCTCGGGCTTGTCCTCGATGCCCCGGAGGGCCTCGGGGTGCTCGCTCAACACGGTGAGGTCGGCGATCAGCGGCTGGAGCTCGAGGCGCGTGGCCGGGCTGGTCGGGCGCACCACCCAGTTCGTGAAGAGCGAACTCTCCATCTCCTGGTGCACGCGGGGCAGGCGCGCCTTGCGCGAGTCCTCGGGCATCGCGTCCAGCAGGCCGAGGATGAACCACGCGAAGACGAGGGCCTCGACGGCGCCGGCCAGCGCGCCCAGCTTGCGGTTCCAGGGCCGGGGCTTGCCCTGCTGGTCCGAGCCGAGGAGTTTCGCCACCCTGCCCAGGAGGAACCGGCTCACGAAATACAGCAGCAGCCAGGCCACGATGCACGCCATGGCGTACAGGGCAGGGGAGGGCGGCTCGGCCTTGGAGGCCAAGAGCTGGATGCCCCCGCGAACCACGAAGCCGGTGGCCAGGCTGGCCACGAGCAGCGCCCCGAGCCCCGCCATGTGGGCGAGCAGCCCGCGCACGTAGCCCAGGAAAACGAACAGCACCACGAGGATGAGCACGATCAAGTCAATGCCCATGCGGAGGGCTCCGTGGCGGGGAACGGCGATGAGACCGTGGATGGCGGGGACGAACGCGCGGATTATAGCCCTGGGCGTTGCGGGTGTCAACAGTTGACTCCGTGCCCAAGCCGTCCTAAGCTATGCGCGGCCAGTCTCAGATGAGGAGAGAGCCTTGCTGAAGATCATTGCCGACGAGAATATCCCGTTCGTGCGCGAGGCGTGCGCCACGCTGGGCGAGGTGACCCTGGTGGCCGGACGCGAGGTGACGCGCGACACGCTTCGCGGGGCCGACCTGTTCTTCTGCCGCTCGGTGACGAAGATCAACCGAGCCTTGCTCGAGGGCACGCGGGTGCGCTTTGTGGGCACGGCCACCATCGGCTTCGACCACGTGGACCGCGAGTATCTGAAGCAGGCGGGAATCGCCTTCGCCAGCGCCCCCGGGTCGAACGCGAACTCGGTCGCCGAGTACATCGTCGCCGCGATGCTCGTGCTGGCCCGCCGCGGCGGCTTCACTCTTGAGGGCAGGACGATTGGCGTGGTGGGCGTGGGCAACGTGGGCAGCCGCGTGGTGAAGAAGGCCGAGGCCCTGGGCATGCGGGTCCTCCAGAACGACCCGCCCCTCGCCCGCGCGACCGGCGACAGACGCTTCCTGCCCCTCGATGCCCTCCTCGACGCGGATTTCATCACCTTCCACGTCCCGCTCACCGTAGCGGCGAGCGTCCCGCTTGCCGAGGACGCCACGCACCACATGGTTGACGCCGCGTTCCTGGCTCGGATGAGGCCATCGGCTTACCTTCTCAACAGCTCGCGCGGGCCGGTGGTGGACGAGGCGGCGCTCAAGGCCGCCCTCGCCGAGCGCCGTCTCGCGGGCGCCGTGCTCGACGTGTGGGAGACCGAGCCGGCCTTCGACCCCGACCTGTTGGCCCTGGCCGCCATCGGCACGCCCCACATCGCGGGCTACTCCTTCGACGGCAAAGTGGCGGCCACCGAGATGATCTACCGCGCCGCCTGCGAGGTCGTGGGCGTCAAGCCCACCTGGAACCCCGCCGCCATCATGCCCCCGCCCGGCCACCCGCGTCTGGAGATTCAGTGTGCTGGCCGGCCCGACGAGGACGTGCTCCGCGAAGCGGTCCTCACCATCTACGACATCGAGGCCGACGACCGCGGCCTGCGCCAGTCGCCGAGCGCCCCCGCCGAGCGCGCCGCCTGGTTCGACCGCCTCCGCAAGGTCTACCCCGAGCGCCGCGAGTTCCACAACACCACGTTGATGGCCCCCGGCGCCAGCCAGGGGTTGGGAGCCAAGCTCGCGGGGATCGGGTTCCGGGTTGCCGGCGGCGCAGCGAACTGATAGGATAAGATCAGGAGGCGTGAACATCTATGGAGCCATCTCGATGGTGATCGGCAAGGGGTATGAGACGGGCCGGCTCTCGGAAGCAGAAGTCCGCGAGTTGGCCGCCAAGGGGCTGGGGCAACTCGAGCTGGCGGGCAAGCGCGTGCTCGTCATCATTCCCGACAGCACGCGGTCGTGCCCCCTGCCGATGTTTTTTCGGCTCCTGTGCGAGCTGATTCGCCCGAGGGCGAAGAAGCTGGACTTCCTGATCGCGCTCGGCACGCACCCGCCGATGCCGGAGGACAAGATCAACGCGCTCCTCGGCCTGACGCCCGAGGAGCGCGCGGCGAAGTACGCCGACGTGCGGGTTTTTAACCACGAGTGGGACCGTCCCGACGCCCTCCGCCAGATCGGCACCATCAGCGCCGACGAGATTGAGGAAATCTCCGACGGCCTGATGTGCGAGGACGTGCCGGTCGCTCTCAACAAGCTGATCTTCGACTACGACCAGCTCCTCATCTGCGGCCCCACGTTCCCCCACGAGGTCGTGGGCTTCTCGGGCGGCAACAAGTACCTCTTCCCCGGCATCGCGGGGGCCGAGATCATCAACTTCTTCCACTGGCTCGGCGCCGTCATCACCAACCCCGTCATCAATGGCACCAAGTGGACGCCCGTCCGCAAGGTCGTGGACCGCGCGGCCTCGATGATCCCCGTGCCCCGCTTCTGCTTCAGCCTCGTCGTGCTGTTCAGCGACCTCAAGGGGCTCTTCATCGGGCCGCCCGAGGAGGCGTATTCAGCCGCCGCGGACCTCTCGGCCAAAATCCATGTCGTCTACAAGCCGAAGCCCTTCCATCGCGTGCTCTCCATCGCGCCGAAGATGTACGACGATGTCTGGACCGCGGGCAAGTGCATGTACAAGCTCGAACCCGTCGTGGCCGATGGCGGCGAGCTGATCATCCTGGCCCCGCACGTGGACGAGATTTCGTACACTCACGGCAAGGTGCTCGACCGCATCGGCTACCACTGCCGCGACTATTTCCTGAAGCAGATGGACCGGTTCCGCGACGTGCCGCGCGGCGTGATGGCCCACTCGACGCACGTCAAGGGCATCGGCACATTCGAGAACGGCATCGAGAGGCCGCGGGTCAACGTTGTCCTGGCCACGGCCATCCCCGATGCCCGCTGCCGCAAGGTGAACCTCGGCTACCGCGACCCAGCGACGATCAATCCCGACGAGTGGCGCGGCCGCGAGGACGAGGGGGTGCTCCTCGTGCCCAAGGCCGGCGAGATGCTCTATCGCCTCGCCGATGGCAGTGTGCCGAGGATTGGGTGAGCGGGGGCACAGGGGCATCGGACCGACGGGACGGAGAGGACCGATAGGACCCGCGGGCAGGCTCTTTCCTGGTCCTATCGGTCCCATCTGTCCTATCCGTCGTATCCTGCTTTGGGGGAGCTATGGAAACCCTCGACAAGATCCCGTTCGCGGTGGATGTAGCCGCTCTAATGAAAAGCCTGCGCATCCCGGCCGGCAGCGACCGGGAGCGCGAGGTGCGCAAGATGGTGAAGGCGGCGCAGAAGATCGCCCGGCCCAAGGCGGTCTACGACCTGTGCTTCATCGAGCACAAGGGCGAAGATAGCGTGACATTCGGCGGCGCGACGTTCACCAGCCGCGTGCTCCGTGTGAACCTCGATGGGGCGGGGCGGGTCTTCCCCTTCGTGGCCACGTGCGGCCGCGAACTGGCCGACTTTGCGGCCTCGCTCGACGACCTGGTGCTCAGCTTCGCCCTCGACACCGTGATGGTGCAGGCGCTGGAGGCCATGGTGGGCGCGCTCCGCACGCACCTCACCCAGAAGTACGCCCTCGGCGGCGTCGGCATGATGGACCCCGGGTCGCTCGAGGACTGGCCGCTCTCCGAGCAGCGGCCGCTCTTCTCGGTGCTCGGCGACGTGAAGGGCGCCATCGGCGTCGAACTGACCGACAGCCTGCTCATGGTGCCCATCAAGTCGGTCTCCGGCATCATCTTCCCCACGAAACACAGCTTCGAGAGCTGCCAGCTCTGCCCTCGCGAGACCTGCCCCAACCGCCGGGCGAAGTACGACCCCGAGCTCTGGGCGAAGCGCTACGGCCGCACGGGGCAATGACCGATTCGCACGGGCCTCTGCCGCAGCGCGGGCGGCACGATGGACAGGATGGATAAGATCGACAGGAATGGACAACACGTCCATGCTGTCCATCTTGTCCATAGCACCTTGACTGGCCTGCGCCAACGGCTAGAATGAAAGACACGCGAAGAACCAAGGAGGAGCCATGCGCAGAGAGAACAACGTCATCGTCGCCCAGTCGGGCGGGCCGTCGCCCGTCATCAACAGCTCGCTGCGGGGCGTACTCGACACGTGCCGGGCCTTCCCCGACACGTTCGGCACGGTCTATGCCGCGTGGCACGGCATCGAGGGCGTGCTCAACGAGGAACTGCTCGACCTGAGCGCCCAGCCCGACGAGGAGATCGCCCTCCTGCGCACCACGCCCGCCGCCGGCGCCATCGGCACCTGCCGCTACAAGCTCAAGGACAAGCAGACCGAGGACTTCGAGCGAATCATCGCCGTCTTCAAGGCCCACGGCATCCGCTACTTCTTCTACAACGGCGGCAACGACTCGATGGACACGGCGAACAAGGTGAGCCAGCTTGCGGCCAAGCGGGGACTCGACCTGATCGCCGTGGGCGTGCCCAAGACGATTGACAACGACGTGGGCGACCAGGAGTTCCAGCTGATTGACCACACGCCCGGCTACGGCAGCGTGGCGCGCTACTGGGCGTGCATCGTGCAGAACGCCCTCGAAGAGAACCGCGGCGCCTGCCCCTCCGACCCCGTGCTCGTGATCCAGGCGATGGGGCGGAAGATCGGCTTCATCCCCGCCGCCGCCCGCCTGGCCGACCCCCACCGCGAGGCGTCGCTCCAGATCTACATGCCCGAGGCCGGCGTGAAGCTGCCCGAGCTCGCCGACAACGTCAACCAGGCCCTCAAGGCCCGCGGCGGCGTGGTCGTGGTCGTGAGCGAAGGGCTCGACGTGGGCGACATCGGCGCGAGCAAGGACTCCTTCGGCCACACGCAGTTCAGCGCCAGCGAGACCACGGCGGCCCAGATCGTCGTCAGCTACCTGAACAAGGTCGGCCTGGCCGCCCGCGGCGCCGCCCGCGGCCAGGTGCCCGGCTGCGACCAGCGCGACACCGCCGTCTATGCCTCCGTGGTGGACCTGGACGAGGCCTACCGCGTCGGCCAGAAGGCGGCCCTGCTCGCCAAGAACGGCGAGGGCGGCTGGATGTCCACGATCCTCCGCGAGCCCGGCAGCCCCTACAGCGTGCGCTACGACAAGGTGGAACTCGCGAAGGTGGCGAACTCGGAACGCACCTTCCCCAAAGCCTGGATCGCCCCCAGCCGCGTGGACGTGACGGACGACTTCCTGGCCTATGCCCGGCCGCTGATCGGCGACGACTGGGTGAGCGTGCCCCTGGTGAACGGCATCCAACGCTTCGCGCGGCTCAAGCCGATCTTCGCCGAGCGCAAGTGCCCGGCCTACGTGCCCCAGGCGTACCGCTGAAACGTGCCTGACCCACCCCTTGACAGGAGGACCCGCCGTGGACAAGGCCGTGACCCGCCGCCAGTTCGCCGCCACCGCCGCCGCGGCCGCCGTGGCCGCGACGCTGCCGCAGACCGCGCAGGCCGCGGCGGCCGACCCCGCGACGATTCTCAACTACAACCCCGACATGGAATACCGCCGCCTGGGCAAGACGGGGCTGATGATCTCCGCCGTCGTGCTCGGCGGCCATTGGAAGCGCCTCGTCAAGATCATCGGCGGCGACGAGCCCAAGGGCTGGATGAGCACCGACATCGGCCGCGAAGCGTTCCAGAAGAACCGCGCCGACGTGGTCACCCGCTGCATCGAGAAGGGCATCAACTACGTGGACGCCTGCTGCGGCGAGGAGATTCTCGCCTACAGCCGCGCCCTGAAGGGCCGCCGCGACCGGATGTACTTCGGCTTCTCCTGGCACGTGCGTGAGAGCCGATTCCCCGAATGGCGCTCGGCCAAGAAGCTCCAGGAGGGCCTCGACCTCGGCCTCAAGGAGGCCGGACTCGACTACTGCGACCTCTGGCGCATCAGCCTGCTCGTGGACAGCAGCAAGCACACCCAAGGCGAGATCGAGGAGGCCGTGGCCGCGCTCGACTGGGCCAAGCAGACGGGCCGCGCGCGCTTCACCGGCTTCTCCTCCCACGACCGCCCCCACCTCAAGCACCTGGTCGAGACCTATCCCAAGCAGGTCGAGGTCATCCTCACCCCCTACACCGCCAAGACCAAGGTCGTGCACGACCCCAGCGGCCTCTGGGCCGCAATCCGAAAGCACGACGTCGGCTGGTTCGGCATCAAGCCCTTCGCCAGCAACAGCGTCTTCCAGGGCGACAGCAGCCCCGAGAGCCCCAGTTTCGATGAAGACAACCGCATCGCACGGCTCACCATCCGCCGCATCCTGTGCAACCCGGCCATCACCGCCCCTATGCCCGGCCTCATCACCCCCCAGCAGGTGGACAACGTGTGCGCCGCGATCAAGGAACGCCGAGAACTCGACCTGAAGGAGCGGGCGGAACTCGACCGCGCCATGGAGCGCGCCTGGGCAAGCCTGCCGGCCGACTACCAGTGGCTCAAGGACTGGGAACGCGTGTGAGCGGCGTGCCTACTTGCCTTTGCTCTTCCCCGCCCCCTTGGCCATCGCCTCGTAGCGTCGGCGCAGGAAGACGGTGACGACGCCGTAGACCTGCCCCACGCCGCACGAGACCATCAGCAACAGGCCGGCCTCGAGGTACTTGTCCCACTTGGACAGCCCGTGCAGGCTGGAGAGCGCTTTGGAATCGGCAAGGCTGATGAGGGCGAAGTACACGCCAGCGCCCACGAACCAACCGGGCACAAAGTCGAAACCCGGCACCCGCTCGGCGCAGATGACCACCACGACCACCGGGAACACGGCCGCGGGCACGGCCCACTGCCCGAGCTTCCAGTCAGTCAACACGCCGGCCAGCTCCATGATGGCCACGCTGGCCGCGGCGCCGCCGAGGTAGGCCAGAAGCACCTTCACACCGCCCTTGAGCGTGCAGCCCGCCAGGAAGTACGCTGCCCACGCCTGGAAAGCGATCCACGGCACGAAGTGGCGGAGAGTCGACTCCTTGTAGATGTCGAGCACCATCATGCTCGTGGCCAGCAGCGCGATGAAGATGGGGATGACGATGAACTTCCCGAAACTCACGGGCGGCTCCTGCGACGAGGGCGGCGGCTCCCCGCGCCGCGGCCCTGCCCACAACGGGCGGGCCGGGCGGCGCGGGGGTCGAGGGACTCTACAGGCGGCGGCCCGCGCTGTCAAGCGGTTCTTTGGCGGGCCGTCGCGCGAACATGGCCACGGAGAGCCTGCGCCCCGCTCGCCGCCAGAGTCCTGCAAACCAGACACCGCGCCGCCATACTTGCTCACCTCTGCCGCCCCCGAGAGATGAGCAAGTATGGCGCTTTGGCGATCCGAGCGGCTCTGCGGCCTTCCCGCCCATACTTGCTCAATTCCCTCCCCCTCTAGTTTGAGCAAGTATGGCTCCCGGGCGGGCCGGGGCCTTTCCCTGCCGTTTCTGCCCATCTGCGCCACTTCTGGTCTCACAGGGGTGATGGAGGCAGGGAACCGGCACGGCCTGGATGCCTCCGTGGCGACGGTGGCCAGAACTAGGGACCATGGTCCCGTCGCGCAACGCGATTGACACCGTGCGGCGCCTGTGGCATATTGGGGGAGCAGGGGAGGTTCCGGGCACTCGGCACGCTCGCGGGGGAATCTGGATGCAACACCTCTGGAAGTCGGTGGATGAGGTCCTCGACTATGCTCTCGGCGAGGAGCAGAAGGCCGTGATCACCTATAAGGCGTTTGCTCGGCAAGCCGGGACGGCGGAATTGAGGAGAGTGTTCGAGGGCTTCGTGGACGAGGAGACGGCGCACTTCAAGAAGCTGCTGAGGATGAAGAAGAGCGGCAACGTGTCGCTCCCGGGCGATGGGCTGAACTCACTGCCCAGGCCCAAGGGCGGAAAGCTGCCCGCGGACCAGATCGTGGACGCCGAGGGAGCCTACCGCTTCGCCATCCGCGCCGAGAAGGCCGCCTGGGAGCTGTACTGGGTCTTCAGCGAGATGGCCGATGACCTGAAGATACGCCACGTCTTCAAGCTGCTTGCCGAGGAGGAGAAGGCGCATCGGGCGAAGCTTCAGGAGGAATGGAAGCAGCGGCAATCGCCGAAGGGATTCCTCAAGGGCCTCGTGCGTCTGCTATGGAAATAGTGGCGGACCGCCTTCGAGCCGACGCCAAGCCCGATTCGTGGGATGCCCGTGACGGACGTCGCCGCCGGAACGGCGAAGGGGAGGGGCAGCCAGCCGCTCACAGCGCGGCGGTCCAGCCGCCATCGGCGAAGATGATCTGGCCGGTGATGATCCGCGAAGCCTCGGACGCGAGGAAGACGGCGATGGGGGCGTAATCCTCGGGCTCCTGCCAGCGCCCCTGGGGGATGCGGCTGGTGACCCACTCGCGGAGTATCGGGTCGTCATAAACCTTTGCGGCAAGGTCGGTTCGCACGTAGCCCGGCGCGATTGCATTGGCCCTGATGCCGTTGGGCGCCCACTCGGTGGCCAGGCCCCGCACGACGCCGGTGAGGGCCATTTTCGAGATGCCGTAAGGGATCGTGGTGGGGCGGGCGCCGCGGGACATGAGCGAGGCGATGAAGATGAGAGAGCCTGGCTTGCGCGCCGCAAGCAGCCTTCTGCCAATGGCTTGGGCCGTGGCGAAGGCGCTCTTGGTGTTGACGGCGAGGCAGTCGTCTATCTGGCCGAGTTCCACTTCCTGGGCCGGGGCGCGGCGGGTGACGCCGGCACCGTAGAGCAGGGTGTCAATGGTGCCGAGGGCCGCAGAGCAGTCGGCCACGACTGCGTCGCAGACCATCGGGCTCGCCAGGTCGGCAACGCGCGTAAACGTCTTCCTGCCATAGGCTTGTATCTCTGAGGCCACTGAGGCCAAAGCCTGGGGGTCTCGGGCGACCAGGGCTACGTCGGCTCCTGCGCGGGCGAGGCCGAGCGCACAGGCGCGGCCGATGCCGCGGCTCGCTCCGGTGACCAGGGCGACGCGGCCTGCGAGGGAGAAGGGGGCCAGGTCGGGCATCACTTCTTCCAGGGAGGGGAGGATGGCAGGTAGGTGTCGAACTCCCTGATGAGGGCGGCCTCGTAGTCGCCGGCATAAGTCTCAGCTAGGAAACGATCTGCGGCCTCGTTGAAGAAGCGGGTCCAGGACTCCTCCTCGTGGCCTGGGTTGACCGGGAAAAAGAGGGCGCCGTTGGCCCGGGCCGCCTTGAGGTCGCCCGGGGCGTCGCCGATCATCAGGATGCGGTGCGGCGGGTACTTGCCCTTGGCGGCGATGGCGAGGTGCTCCTCCTTCTTGCCTTGCTCCTGGCCGCAGATCACCGCGGCATATTGGGAGATGCCGTGCTCCTCCCACTCGCGGGCGAGCGCTTCGTAAGGGGTTGCAGACACACAGATTATGTCGGCATGGCCGGCCAGTTTCTCGAGGCTTCGACGGCAGTGGGGGAAGGGCGGAACATCGAAGACGTACAGCTCGACGAGGGCGTTGACCAGATGCGTCCAGTAGATGAGGCGGATGAGGCACGTTTCGGGCGAAGCGGGCGCGGTGACGATGGCGCGGCCCATGGGCGAGGTGGCCACGCCCGCGGGGTCGGCCACGATGCACTGCGAGAGAAGCTGGGCGGTCGGGATGCTCAGCTTCGCTGAGGCGTAGAGGAGGAGCCCCTCGTTGCTGAGCTTCACACGCTTGTCCTGCTCGGAAGTCTTGATGAAGTCATTGATTACGTCGAGGTGTGCGGAGAGGAAGGGCTTGAACCGCTCGTAGGGGCTGAGCTCGACGAGGTGCTCGAACGTGGCCTTGAGGGCCAGCCAACGATTGCATCCCCTGGACTTGGAGTTCAGGTTCACGAAGTCCCACACGTCGCGCAGGATGCGAGCAAGTGCCGCCAGGCCAAAGGCTTCGAGCACGGCCGGCGCGAAGCAGAACTTGTGCTTGACCTCCATGGTATCGAAGCCGCAGCCATCGGAGTCGATCCCGACGAAAAACCTGGCCTTGGGGGTGAACGCCTTGAGCTGTGCCTGGGGGTCTGGCATCGGTTCCTGGTCCTTTCGGTCGCTGGGGGTGGTGGGGCTCACACGCCGCTGAAGGCGGAGAAGCCGCCGTCAATGGGCACAACGATCCCTGTGACGAAGGCGGCGGCCGGCGAGAGAAGCCAGACGACCGTGCCGATGAGGTCGTCGGGCACCCCGAAACGGCCCATGGGCGTGTGCTCGATGATGGTCCTGCCGCGCGGGGTGAGGTCGCCGGTCTTCTCGTCCACGAGAAGGTAGCGGTTCTGGTCGCCGAGGAAGAAGCCCGGGGCGATGGCGTTGACGCGGATGGCGGGGGAGTAGTTCCTCGCCATATGCGTGGCCAGCCATTGGGTGAAGTTGCTCACGGCCGCCTTGGCCGCGGAATAGGCGATCACGCGGGTGAGGGGCGTGAAGGCGCACATCGAGGAGGTGTTGAGGATGACCCCCTCCTTGCGCTCGGCCATGTGTTTGCCGAAGACCTGGGAGGGGAGGATCGAGCCGAGGCAGTTGAGCTCGAAGACCCATCGCGTCGCCTCGGGCGGGATGTCGAAGAATGCGAGCTGGTCGGTGGCGGTGGCCTTCGGGTGGTTGCCGCCGGCGCCGTTGATCAGGATGTCCACGTGGCCGAAGTGCCGGACGACGGCGTCGCGCGCGGCCTCGATGCTCTCGCGCTTGAGGACGTCGCAGGGGACGCCGATGGCGTCGCCGCCGGCCTTGTTGACGTCGGCGGCGACGGCCTGGGCGGCGTCCTCGCGGATGTCGAGGATCGCCAGCCTCACGCCCAGGGCGCCGAGGGCCTTCGAGATGCCGCTATAGAGGACGCCCCCGGCGCCAGTGACCACGGCGACCTTGCCCTCGAGGGCGAAGAGGCGACCCAACTCGTCCCGCGTCATGCGTCATCCTTTCGTGAAGGGGGCCACATGCCGGCCCAGGTGCCGCTCGAGGAGGCGGCCGTACACGTCCTCGTGCAGGCGCAGCGTCTCGAACAGGCGCTCGCGGAACCGCCACGAGCCGTTGGCGGCCTTGGCATTGAGCACCGAGCCATAGGTCACGTGCAGCACCTCCCGGGTGTCGAACTGGTCGAGCGTGGCTGCGAGTTCGCTGTCGTTGTGATGGGCCAGGCGCGGCACACGGGCCACGTCGGCCGACACGTGGTAGGACGCCCGGTCCTCCCCATAGTGCTCGCACGCGAAGTCCAGAATCTCGCGGAAGAGCTCGGGGGCCACAAGGGCGATGGTGCGGAGCGCCTCCACGTAGCTGGTGCCGGCCGTCTTCACGTGCAGCAGGTCGCCGGCCAGCCGGGCGGCGATGGGGTAGATCGAAAACTTGTCGCTCCCCGAGTGAAGGCTGAGCTTGTAGGGCCCCAGCGCCCGCGCCACTGCCGCGTGCTGCGCGAAGGAGCGCTCGAAGGCCGCCAGGTCGCCCAGGTAGTCCACCCCCTTCTCGAACCGCCCCACGAACCGGGGCGCGAGGCTCACCCACTGGACGCCCAGGCGCCGCAGCTCGCAGGCGACGAAGTAGTGCTCGAAGGGGGACGTGGGCGAGGCCGTCTCGTCCACCGACATCTCCAGCTCGAAGGGCTGGTGCCCCTTGACCCTGGCGAGGTGGCGGTAGAGGCGGGCCGTGTGGGCGATGGCCCGCCCATACTTGGCCGCGGCGCGGAGCACGTCGGCCTCATTCCATTCGAGGCTCGCGCCCGGCGGCAGCTCGGCGCCGGACCCCGTGTAGCGCGCGAGGCACGCGCTCGCGTCGCTCTCCAGGGCGTCCCAGGGCAGGGCGGCGAACCTGTCGGCGAGTTGGCCTGGGGAGGCCGCATCGGCCGTATCATCCACGTGCGCGCCGGGGTCGAGGGTGAAGAGCGTGAAGCCGGCCGCGGCGCAGGCCTCGACGTCCTCGGCGGTCTTCAGGTGATCGGCGTCGGCCCCGAAGCCCTCGCGGAAGCCCTCCTGGAACACGCCCCACATCGCGTCGTCGAGCACCTGGTGGGGCGCACGCCCCGTACGGGTCATCTCGCGGACGGACTGCTGGGCGAAGACGGGCCTCAGGCCCGAGCGGGCGAGCGCGCGAACGTGGCCGGGAGTGGCCAGGCCCAGGCGGTCGCCGAAGCCGAACGAGGGCGCCAGGCCCAGGCACTGCGGGGCGAGGAACGGCACGCGGGCGCGCAGCGCGGCCGCGTTGGCGTGGCTGCGGGGGCACAGCTTGACCCCCACCCGCATCCCCTCCAGCTCGCAGGGCTCCGCGGTGCCCTCGAACGACGCAGCCGACTCGGGCGGCTTCAGCGCGTCGTAGGCGATCCCGAGGTGTTTGTCGTAGCGGCTGCGCGCCAGGAAGTAGATGGCCCGGTCGTGGCCGATGACGGACTCCGGGTACACGTGCATGTCGCAGGCGAGCGACAGCACTCCTGCGAGCTGGCCCGGGCGCTTGAGGCGCGGGGCCAGGCCATGCGTCACCAGCAGCATCTGAAGCTCGAGCATCGCGGACCCCAGGAGTCGCCAGCGGGCCTCGGTTGCCGGCTTCATTCTAGCCGCGGGACCGGCCGTGTCAAGTCGTGGAAGCAGGCCACGTGCCGCGACCCGGACCGCGGAGCGACGGGCGCGGAACGAGCGAGGTTCTGGCGGGGTTGCCGCGCCGGTCACGACGCGGCCACTTCATCCTGCGCATCGGCAGCGCGGTCGTGGGTCCTGGGAAGCGCGCGCTCCCGGAGGCCGAGGGGCTCGACCTTGAGGCCCGCGCTGATCGCCGCCCCGCGCTGGCGCCGGTCGGCCGTGACGAACAGGTCGGGGCTGGCCTCCATCGCGGACGCGAGGTGGAGCGCGTCCGACGAGCGCAGCCGCGCCCGCTCCAGGCAGGCGACCGCCTGCCGCACGGCGCCCGGCGTGAGCTCGATGGTGGTCGCCTCCTCGAGGTCATCGAGCACGTCCTGCTTGATCGTGGCGTAGTCGCTCTCGGAGAGGCGGCCCGCGCGCCGCAGGCGGTTGAGGGTGGACATGAGTTCCGGCAGCGCCAGGATGCTGACGATCACCTGGTCCGCCTCGGCGCACAGCGCCGCGAGGCGGTCGGTCCCGGCATCCCGCACGTAGCGCTTCGCCAGCGCCGACGAGTCGAGGAACAGACGCATCAGGGGTTCTCCTCCCGGGTGGCGATGACCTCTTTGCTCAGGGACAGGCCGGCGATGGCCAGGGCGTTGGACGTCTTCCAGCGGACGAGCGGGCGGCTCGGGGCGGGGGCCAGAATGGCCACGGGCATCCCGCGGCGCCACACTTCCACCGTCTCCCCGCGCGCCACGGCGTCGAGGTGTCGCTCCACGTCGCTCTTGAGATCGGCAACGCTGACCGCGATCATAGGGTGCCCTCCTCTGCGGCCTATCATAGCATTGGAGCGCCTGTTGTCAATCACAGATTCCTGTGATACCTTGCCGGGCGGCCGCGACCCTCCTCTCTCACCACCTGCGCCCGCGAGGCAGACGGCGGCAGAGCCTGCCCGCGCGGGGTGTGGGCCGGAGTTGTCGGTGGCTGCGGGAGCTCCGAAGGACCGAAATAGGATAGCCCAGGGCAACGCCCCCATCTTTGCCCACCTTTTCCGAGGGCTGGGGCTTAGCCCCCGAAGGGGGGCGATTGAAGGCGTGAAACGCCCCCTTCGGGGGCTTGGACGGGCAGGGACGCCCGGTCCCAGGGCTCCCTTCGGTCGCCCTGGGCTACGGCCCGGTCGCCCGCGTTCGCGGGCTACAAGACCCTGACATGTGGGCGAAGATCAGGGCGTAGCCCTGGGCTATCCCATGCGAGCCCTTCAGGCTCCAGAGACAATCACCCTGCCTACAGTTCCGGCCCACACCCGCCCGCGCGTTCGCGCTTGATTTGCCGCCGCCCTCCCGGCATTGTGTGGGGAACGAAGGATGAAGGAGACCTGAGATGCCAAGAGCACATAGCCCCATTCCACTGGTTGCGGCCGCGATGCTGGCCGCCGCGGCCCACGGCGTGTGGGCCGAGCCGCCCGAGCAGTTCCGAGTGTGGGGCACAGTCGCACCTGACCTGCCGCCTGCGCCGAAAGGCTGGACCGAGCTGCCCCCCGAGCCCACCGGCCCCGTTGCGCTGCCCCCGACCGCCGACGAGGCCCGCCGCGGCTACGTTGTCTTCGCCCGCGACCCGCTGCTGCCCGTCTCCCCCGCCTCTCCGCCGTTCCCCTCCGAGCGCACCACGGAACTGGAGGCGGCCGCCGCCCGGGGCGAATACGAACCGCTCTCGTTCGCCCTCCACGCGCTCGAACCGCTCAAGGGGGTGAGTGTCCAGGTCTCCGAACTGCGCAGCGACGGCCACGAGCCGGTTCCCGCCGACCACGTGGACGTGCGCCTGGTCCGCTGCCTCCGCGTGCCGGTGGACGCCAAGGCCAAGACCTGCCGGCTGGCGCCCTATCTCCTCGAGAAGCGGCCTACGTTCGACGTCCCCAAGGGTGCCACGGCCCAGGTGTGGCTCACCCTCAAAGTGCCCGACGGCGCGCAAGGCGGCCTCTACCGCGGCACGATCACGCTCAAGGCCGAGGGCCGCGAGGCGACGCAGCTCCGGCTCTCGCTCCACGTGCTCCCCTTCACGCTCCCGCCGGCGCCGGTCGAGATGGCGATGTTCTACCCGCGCCCGGCCGACGACGATGCGATGCTCGTCAAGGAACTCACCGACATGCGGGAGCACGGGCTGAACGCCTTCGAGACCCCCATCGGAGCCGAAATCGTGACTCGCGACCAGAACTTCGGCGACGACGACGTGGCGGCCACCCGCGCCCGCTGCAAGCGCATGATGGCCGCCGCCACCAAGGTCTTCGGCCAATGGCAGTTCCCCCTCACATTCGAAGTCGGCCACCAGATCGCCTACTACTGGGACAAGGACAAGAACTGGTTCGTCCACTGGCCGCACAGCAAGAAGATAGACGACGACCTGTGCAAGGCGATTGACGTGATCCGCGAGGAGGCGAAGGCCGGGGGCTGGCCGCCGCTGCGCGCCTACCTGATGGATGAGGCCGGCGCCCACAACCTGCTCGACGAGGCGGTCTACTACTACGGCTTCGTGAAGAAACGCTACCCCGACATCACGACCTGGACCGACATCGGCGGCGGCATCGCCATGGGCAACGACGAGATCGGCAAGCTCTCGGATGTGGTGGACTTCCTGAGCACTAACCGCTTCACGCCCGAGATCGCCGCGGCGCTGGTCGCCCGCAAGAAGCCCTACGGCATCTACAACGGCGCCGGCCACACGCTGGCCGGCCCCCGCTATTTCTTCGGCTTCTACGGCCTCAAGACGGGCGCGAGCCAGATCGCCCAATGGGTCTACCGCTTCGGCGACGGCGGCCTCAAGGGCCTGCGCCAGGACGACGAGGGCTACGTCTACCCCGCCTCCGACGGCCCGCTCCCCACGCTCTACTGGGAAGCCGTCCGCGAGGGCGTGGACGACTACCGCTATGCCCATCTCCTCCGCCAGCTCTGCTCTCTCGCAAGGGAGTCGAGCGCGACGCCGACGAGCGACGCGCTGAAGGCCGCGGAGAAGTCCCTCGCTGCGACCCTCGGCCAGATCAACTGGCGCTTCCAGGCGCTCGCCGGCGGTGAGCGCACCTCGCCGCCGCACCCTTCGACGCTTCGCAAGTGGCGCCGCAGGGTCGCCGGCCACATCACGACGCTGCTGCCTCTGTTGCGCTCCGAGGTCCGGCCGCCCGTCCCGCCCGTCTCGCCGTTCGACTTCGAGTGGGCCGCCGTGGGGCAGGAGGAGATCAAGTATGGGAGCGAACTGCTCCCCCCCTCGGATTTCGAGGCGGCGATGAAACCCTGGCAGGTGCAGCCGTGGAACAGCAAGGGCACGGGCGCCCTCGACACGGCCGAGCGCCACGGCGGCAAGCAGTCGGCCCGCATCGAAATCCCCGCCGACAGCAGCACGCAAGCCACCACCGTGCTCGTGTGGCCGTCGTGGGCAGGCGGCGGGTTGAGCCTCTCGCTCGCAGCGGACCGCATCTACGAGTTCTCAGCCTGGGCGAAGTGGAAGGGCCGCTCCGTGCCGCCCAGCATCCGCATCGCCTTGCCCGAAGGCGCCGCCCGCGCGACCCGCGAGGGCCAGGACAAGCAGGCCGCCGACGGCTGGACCCGCCTCTGGGCCCGGGTGGAGATGAACTTCCCCGCCGTCCCCAAGTACCTCGCCATTTGGGTGCAGGGGCCGGGCACCGTGTGGGTGGACGACCTGAGCCTCCGCGAGGTCATCCCCCAGCCGCTCACGGTGTCGCTCGACCAGGCGGCCTACGACGGCCAGGACCGCGCCGGCTTCGCAACGATCACCGTGGCGAAGACCGTGTCGCCCGCCAGCGTGCGTTTCACGCTGGGCCAGAGCCGGTTGACTGCGCCCTTCGAGGTGCGCGCGGATGTGGCGCCGCCGACGCCGGAGGGCATGCTCCTCCTCGCCCCCGCCAGCCTGCGGCAGTGTCAGGTCGTCTTCGACCCCTCGAAGCTCGCCCCAGGCCAGCACGAGGCGAAGGTGGAACTGCTCGACGCCGCGGGAAATCCGATCGGAGTCAGCAGCATTCCCCTCACGCGCACGGGGGAACCGTCACGCTAGATCAGTCCCATCCGGCGCGGCGGACCCATGCCCGTTGTCGGGGGGACGGCGGAAATCACCCACGGTTCCTGCCCGCGCCCCGGGCAGGCCGCGCCTTGACTCCCCGCGTCCGGCGGCCTAAGATGGGCATAGCGGCGATGCCTGTCCCACTCCGCGCCGAGCGGCTTCATGCGGCTTCCTCATCTCATTGCGGTTCTGCTGATCGGCGGTCTACTCGCGGCCGCGGCGCCCGAGGGCGCGCCGTCCGCCTCGCATGGCTTGCGAGAGGTGCGCGAGTGCCTCGAGGCCGCCTTGGGCGGCGTGCCCCGCGCGACGCCGCAGCCGGAGCCGGCCGGCGACGTGACGGTGGACTACTCGGCCACGGCGCGAGCCGTGGCGGTGTTGGATGAGGCATTGCGGGCCGAGCAGGACCGCCACTGGCGCCGAGCCGCCGATCTCTACCAGCGCCTCCTCGACGAGGCGCCCGAGGCGCTCTGCCACCCCAGCCCGCGTCTCTACGTCCCCATCCGCGAGCACGTGGAGGAGCGGCTCGCCGGCTTTCCGCCCGAGGGCCTTGCGGCGTACCGCCAGCAGGTGGACCGCCTGGCGCAGAGCCAGTACGCCGCTGCCGTGGAGCACGGCGACCTGGCGGGCGTGGCGGCCGTGGCCGCGCGGTTCCTGTTGAGTTCGAGCGGCGACAACGCGCTGGATCGCCTGGCCACGGCCTGGCTGGCGCGCGGGGAACCCGGGCGCGCGCTGCGCGCCTGGCGCCGCCTCCTGGCCCTCTGCCCCGACAGCGACGTGGCCCCGGCGCCGCTGGCCGCGAAGCTGGCCGTGTGCCTCGCGCAATTGCAGGCATCGGGCGCGGCGGCGGCTCTGCTCCGGGCCGCCGCCGAGCGGCTCGGGCCGGACGCGAAGCTGGCCATCGCGGGCCAGGCCACCGACCTGGCGTCGCTCGCGGGCGCGCTGGCCGCGCGGCCGCCGCGGGCGGAGGAGGACGGCGAGTGGCCCGTGACGGGCGGCGACGCGGCCCAATCGCGCGTGCCGCCCTCCGCGATCCGCCCGGGAATGCTGCTGTGGGCCGACGTGGTCCAGCCTCGCGAGGCGTCGCGCGCGGCGGCAGAGCCGCGCGCCCGGCTGTTCGTGGACGGCGAGGGGACGGCCCCGGAGCCGTCGGTGCGCGTCCTGCCGATCGTCTCGAACGGCGTGGCCGTCTACCCGACGCGGAGCGGCGTGGTGGCGCGCGAGGCGGCCACCGGCAAGCTGCGCTGGGAGTGGCCATGGCTGGGCGATCCGCGCGACTGGCGGGGCGGCGGGCCGTTCATGATCCCCGGCTCCTACTCGGGGGCGTGGTCCTGCTCGGCATCGGGCCTTCAGGTCTTCTGCTCGATCCCGATGCAGGTGGTGGCCGCGCGGGGCGAGGCCGGGGTCGGCGGCGACCTGGTCGCGCTCGACGCCCGCACGGGCGCGCCGCGGTGGCGGTGTTCGGCGCTCAGCCTGCTCCCCGCCGACCGCGCGGCCGGGGGGTGGTTCGTGTCGGCCCCGCTCCCGTTGGGCGAGCGCCTGATCGTCGGGGTGCGCGGCGGGGCCGGCGGCGACGACTTCTACCTGTGCGGCCTGCGGGCGGACGACGGCGGGCTGCTCTGGCGCACGTTCATCGCGGCCAGGCCGTCGGACCCGCTCTTTCGCTTCGGCCGCTACGAGCCGTGGTTCGAGGGCATGGCCGCCGAGTCGCGCGGCCTGGCGATCGCCTGCTCGGGCGGCGGCATCGTGGCGGGCGTCGAGACCGCCTCGGGCGCCCTCCGCTGGCTCTCGCGCTACGACCAGGTGGCGAGCCGCCGCGCCGGTTGGCGCTGGTACCGGCACGACGGCTGGCGGAGCTGGACCCCGCAGGTGGCCGACGGCGTGGCCTACGTCACGCCGCCCGATTCCGACTATCTCTACGCGATGGACGCCGATACGGGCCGGCTCCTCTGGCGGAGCGAGCGCGGCGACCACCGCTACGTGGCCGGAGCGCGCGGGGGGCGCGTCTATGTGGTCGGCGCCGACGCCGCCTGCCTCGGGCCGCGCGGAGAGGTCGAGTGGCAGGTGCCGCTCCCGTCGTCGGCCGCCGGGCGACCCATCGTCGCCGGGCGCGTCCTGCACGTGGCGGTGGCGGGCGGCATCGTGTTCCTCGACTGCGCGACCGGGGGCGAGCTGGCCCAGATCCGCCGCGGCGATCTCGCGGCTTCGGCGGGGCAGGGGGGCGACCCGCTCTCCCGCGATCTGCTCGTCGCCGCGGGCAAGCTCTTCGTGGCGACCCCGTACAGCCTCAGCGTGTTCGCCCCGCTGAATCGCCTGGCCGCCATCGAGCGGCAGCTCGCCGCGGACCCCGGCGAACCCCTCGCGTGCTACGCGCTGGGCCAAGAGCAGCAGTGGGCGGGCGACGCGCCCGCGGCGATCCAGGCCCTCTCCCGGGTCGTGGAAGCGGCAGCACGCAGGCCGGGCTCTGTGGACGCCGCCGTGCTCGCGGACGCGCAGCGGAGGCTGGCCGCTTGCCACGGCGAAATGGCGGCCCGCCACGAGGCGGCGGGACGCCTCGCCCCGGCCCTCGAAAGCTGCGAGGCCGCGCTCGTGCACCTGCCGCCCGGGTCCGAGCGGGCGGCCTTGCTCCTCCGAGCCGCCGCGCTCGCGCACCGCCTGCGCCGCTGGGACCGCGAGGCGGCGGCGTGCCAGGAGGTTCTGGCCGCCGGCGAGCCGGGCGAGGCGTCCTGGGAGGCCGCGCGCGCGGCGCTCGACGCCCTGTTGCGCGCGGCGGGCCGCCAGCCCTACGAGGCATTCGACCGCCAGGCCGCGGCGGCGCTCGAACGCGGCGGCGAGCCCGACCTCGCGGCCGTCGTGAAGCGCTATCCCAACAGCCTGAGCGCGCCCGCCGCGCTGCGGCGGCTGGCCGACCGGGCCGACGCCGCCGGCAACCGCGCCGAGGCGCGCCTGTGGCTCCACCAACTGGTCAGCGAGTACCCCGAGGCCGAGGCTTCGCCCGGCGCGTTGCGGCGCCTCGCCGCCGCCTACGCCCGCGACGGCGCCAGCCTGATGGCCCGAGGCGCGGCCGAGCGGCTCCGGCGCCTCTACCCCGGGCATCCCGAGGCCCGCGACGCCGAGGCCCTCCTGAAGCTCGACAGCCGCTTCGCCCTTCCCGCCGTCGCCGAGGCCCTGAAGCCGCCGTTCCAGGAACTCTGGTCGGTGAGGCCGACCTATGGCGCCCCGAGCCTCCAGGCCGTCCCTGGCGACGCCCAGACCTTCTTCGTGCTCGCCGGGCGCTCGCTGGAGTGCCGGGAACTGGCCGACGGCTCGGCGCGCTGGGCCGACCGGCCCGGCTGGATCGGCATCCGCATTGTGGACGCCGACCGCCCGGGCGGCGGCGTGCGCATCGTGAGCACGGTGAGCGAGGCGGAGGACGCCCCCGCCGAACGCGCCGGGCTCCGCAGCGGCGACGTGCTCGTGGCCTTCGACGGCAAGCGCCTGCGCGACGCCCAGGAACTCATCGCCCTGTGCACCGAGCGGCGGGCCGGCGCGTCCGTGCGCCTGGAGATCGCGCGGGGCGATGCCGTGGTCCCCGTGGCGTTGACCCTTGGGGCACGCCCCAGCCTGGGCGATGACGCCCGGCTGCCGCCGGCAGCCCTGGCCGGCGTGGTGGACGGGCGCGCCATCGTGCGCAAGGCGACCCGCGTGGAGGCCATCGCACTCGCGCGAGGCGACGTCGCGTGGTCGTTCGCCGCCGAAGGCCCCTCGGAGCCATCGGACGACGGCGCGCCGCGGACCACCGCCGCCGCCCCCGGCATCGTGGCGCTGGCCGACACGCGCGGGCGCCTCACCGCACTGGACTCCGCCACGGGGAGGCGTCTGTGGGCCTCGCGAATCGAGGAGCCCGTGGTCCACGACGTGGAGCTGGGCGAACTCGGCCTGGCGCTGGCCACGTCGCGGCCCGCCACGGTGCGCGTGCTGAACCCGCTGGACGGCCACCCGCTTTTCGAGGCCACGGAGCCGCACGCCGCAGGCCCGCCCACGGTGGCTCTGGACAGGCGCGGGCGCCTGTGCTACGCTATGGGCTCGCAGCTCGGCTGCTACGATGGCCCGAGCCGCCGAGCGGCCTGGATCGTGCGCGTGAACAACTTCGCTGCCCGGCAGGTGTGGGCGGCCGCTGACCGCCTGGTGGCGCTGGGCGTGGACGACCAGGGGGGCGAGGCCATCGAGTGCCGCCAACTGGCCAGCGGCGACCCCGCCTGGTCGCTGGCGATGGCCCGCGGCGAGCGGGTGCTGTTTCTGGACGTGGGCGCCGACGCCCTGTTCCTGGCCTCGCGCCAGGCCGCGCGCGTGACCGTGCGGCGGCTGGAGGCCTCGACCGGGCAGGTCGCCTGGTCGCACGTTCTGACGCGGCAGCAGGAGCTCGCGGCCTGGGAGGCCAGCGGCGCGGCCATCGCGCTGGGCCTCACCGTGGCCGACCCCGGCGGCGCCCGCCTGGCGCAGGTGCTGGCGCTGGACAAGGTGAACGGCTCGCCGCAGCAGAGCCTGATGCTGGGGGCCGGCGGCTGCGCGGGCCTCGTCCGGCTGGACGGGTCGTTGTGCGCCGTGGTGGAGGATGACGCGCGCACCGTGCGTCCCGCGCCCTGGCTGGCCGACGACGTGCCGAGCCACCCGGCACGGTTCCGCCTCGTGCGGCTGCGGGGGGCGCCCTGAGGCCGCGGCCGAGTGTTCCGCTGACCGGCCCCTGAGGAGGGGGCCGGCGTGTGACCCCATAGGAGACTCCGCATGTCGTCACCCGAGCCCCCCGAGGGCGTCCTTCCGCTGGCGGCCGCCGATTCCGAGCTGGAGGCCGTCGAGAAGCTCAACCGCGCCTACGGCCGCCTCCGCGCGGAGCTGGGCAAGGTGATCGTGGGCCAGGAGCAGGTGATCGAGCATCTGCTCATCGCCATCTTCGCGCGCGGGCACGGCCTGCTCGTGGGGGTGCCCGGGCTGGCCAAGACGCTCATGGTCAGCACCCTCGCGCGGGCGCTCGACCTCGGCTTCAGCCGCGTGCAGTTCACCCCCGACCTCATGCCGTCGGACATCACGGGCACCGAGGTGATCATGGAGGACCGCAGCACGGGCGAGCGCTCGTTCCGCTTCCTCAAGGGCCCGATCTTCGCCAACGTGATCCTGGCCGACGAGATCAACCGCACGCCGCCGAAGACTCAGGCGGCCCTGCTCGAGGCCATGCAGGAGCGGCAGGTGACGGCCGGGGGCGAGAAGCGGCCGCTGCCCGACCCCTTCTTCGTGCTGGCCACCCAGAACCCGATCGAGCAGGAGGGCACGTACCCGCTGCCCGAGGCCCAGCTCGACCGCTTCATGTTCGAGATCATCGTGGACTATCCGAGCGAGCAGGAGGAGTTCGACATCCTGCGGCTCACCACGGCGCCGTTCCGGGCCGAGCTCGAGCAGGTGCTGAATGCGCAGGAGATCATCGCCCTCCAGGGCCTCGTGCTCAAGGTGCCGATCGCCGAGCACGTGATCCGCTACGCCATGCGGCTGGCGCGCGCCACCCGGCTTCCGGCGGCCGAGGCGCCCGACTTCATCCGGCGCTACGTGCGCTGGGGCGCGGGGCCACGGGCCGGCCAGTATATGATCCTGGGCGGCAAGGCGCGCGCCGTGCTCAACGGGCGCACCTATGTGGCCACCGACGACATCCGCGCGGTGGCGCACCCCGTGCTGCGCCACCGCATCATCACCAATTTCAACGCGGAGGCCGAGGGCGTGACGCCCGACACGCTGGTGGACCGCCTCCTGGAGGCGGTGCCCGCGCCCGAGCACGACCTGGCGGCCGACCCCCGGATGCCGGCCATCTTCAAGGAGGCGTGAGGCGGCGGCGCCTGCCCGCGTGCCCTGGGCGCCCGCGAAACGCTCCGGAATGGCGAACAACCGCAGATTTTCGCAAATTAGTGCTTGACAAGACGCCCCCCAGCCAGTATATACAGGGGCGTGTGAGAACGCGGGCCTGCGGCCCAACGGGGGCACGCGGCCTCAGGTCTCGGCAACCTTAGTAGGGGGTGCATACGAGAATGGCAAAGAAGGCAGCGAAGGCCGAGCCCGTCGTCGTGGGCAGCAAGGTGCGGGCACTCATTCGCGCCAAGGGCGCCATGATGTCCAGCGAACTCCTCGATGCGCTCAATGCCGCCGTCGCGTGCATGGTCGCCAAGGCCATCGAGCGCGCCAAGGCCAACAAGCGCGCCACCGTGAAGCCGCAGGACCTCTAGACCGCCAGGTCTTCGAGGACATAGAGGGACCTCCCCCGGGCCTCCGCCCGCGGGGAGGTCCCTCTATTTTCCCCCCGCCGCGAGCAGCCAGCGCTCGGTCAGCCCGATCACCTCGTCCTGCCACGCCACCGAGTAGAAGCTGTGGTTCGCCCCCTCGATCGTGTGGAACGCGGCGGGGATGCCGTTCTCTTCGCAATAGCGCCGGTAGAACTCGGGCGCCCCCACCGCCTCGTCGTCGCGGCTGCCGTAGATGAACAGCGCCGGCCCGTGGTAGCCGCGCAGGTCGCGCATGATGTGGCGGGCCGAATCCCGCGGGTCGCGCGCCCCCGCGGCGGGCCTCCGGCGCCCGAGCAGCACGCGGGCGATCAGGCCGAAGCGCAGCCGGCCCCGGATGAGCTTGACGTAGGTCTCGCGGCGGAAGAGCTTGCGCAGATACTCGCCGAGGAACAGGCCGCGGCGGCGGACCTCCTGATGGGCGGTCTTGTCGGGCGCGAAGAGGGGAGTGGACCAGAGGATCAGGCCGTCCACGTCCTTGTCGAGCGACGCGGCGCCCAGGGTGACGTTGCCGCCCGAGCACAGGCCGCACCAGAAGGTGCGCCGCACGCCCGGCTGCTCGGCGAGCAGGCGGCGGGCCGCCCGGGCGTCCTCGATCATCTGGTCGAGGGTGGTCGCCTCGTGGTCGCCTTCGCTGTCGCCGCGGCCGCGGAAATCGAACCGCAGGGTGTGGCAGCCCGCGGCGGCGAGGCGGCGGGCGGCCTCGACGAAGATGCGGTGCGGCCCCACCCGGTAGCCGGTCCAGCCGTGCAGGAAGACGACCCCGAGGCCGCGGGCCTCGGTCGCCGGCTCGGGCTCGGCGAGGATGCCCACGAGGCGCGCGGGGCTGTGGAAGGCGACGGCGCGTTCGCGCACGAGTGTGCTCCTCACGGGGGCTCGGGCTTCGCCCGCACGCAGGCGCCGCAGTTGGGGCACACGCTGAGGCGGCAGTCGGGGGTCGTCTCGCCGCGCTCGGCCCGGCGCTTCTCGGCGAGCAGGAAGCGCTTGGTCACGCCCGCGTCAATGTGGTCCCAGGGCAGGGCCTCGTCTTCGGCCCATCGGCGGCCGGCGTAGTCGGCGGGGCGGACGCCTGTGTCCTCGAACGCCTGGAGCCAGAGGGGATGGCGGAAGTGCTCGTCCCAGGCATCGAGCTGGGCGCCGAGTTGCCAGGCCCGGTAGAGCGCCTCCGCGACGCGCCGGTCGCCGCGGCTGAGCACCCCCTCGATCTGGCTGCGCTCGACGTTGTGGAACTTGAACCGCACGCGGCGGCCGCGGGCGCGCGAGCGGAGGCGGGCCTGCTTGGCGTGGAGCACCTCGGGCTCGTCCATCGGCTCCCACTGGAACGGGGTGTGGGGCTTGGGGACGAAGGAGGAGACGGAGACGTTCACGTCGCCGCCGCGCCCGCCGCGCTGGGCCGACACCTCGTGGGCGAGGTCGGCGATGGCGTCCACGTCGTCGTCGGTCTCGCCGGGCAGGCCGATCATGAAGTAGAGCTTGATGGCGCGCCAGCCTTGCTGGTAGGCCTGGCGGGCGCCGTGCAGAAGGTCGTCGGTGGTGATGTTCTTGTTGATGCGGCGGCGCAACTCGTCGCGCGCGGCCTCGGGCGCGATGGTGAGGCCCGCCTTGCGCACGCCGCGGACGAGGGCCGGCAGGTCCGAGAGCTGGTCGTCCACCCGCAGCGACGAGAGCGCGAGGTTGACGCCCTTGGGCTCGAAGGCCGCGGCCAGGGCGGCAAGGAGCGCGCGCAGCTCGGGGTGGTCGCTGGAGGAGAGCGAGGCGAGGCTGATCTCGCTGTGCCCGGTGGCGTCGTAGGCGGCGCAGGCGATCTGGCGCAGGCGCTCGACGGACCGCGCGCGCGCCGGCCGCCGCGTCATGCCCGCCTGGCAGAAGCGGCAGCCCTGGGTGCAGCCGCGCATGATCTCCAGCGTGATGCGATCGTGCACCGTCTCCACGAGGGGCACGAGGGGGCGCTCGGGGTAGGGCGCCGCGTCGAGGTCGTCCACCACGGCCCGACGGACCGTGGCGGGCACGCCCGGCGCCAGGGGCCGGAGGCCGAGGAACGCGCCGCGGGCGTCGCGCTCCTCGCGGTAGAGCGCCGGCGCGTAGAAGTGCGGGGCGGACCTGGCGATGGCCGCGAGGCGCTCGGCCCGCGGGCGCCCGCGCGTCGCGCGAATGGCCTCGGCCAGGGCGAGCGCCATCTCCTCGCCGTCGCCGACGGCGAAGAGGTCTATGAACGGGGCCAGCGGCTCCGGGGCCATCGCGCCCGGGCCGCCGGCCACGATGAGGGGGCAGCCGTCGCCCCGCTCGGCGGCCCGCAGGGGAATGCCCGCGAGCGCGAGCATCGCCAGGACGTTCGTGTAGCCCATCTCGTACTGGAGGGAGAAGCCCACGGCGTCGAAGGCGGCCAGCGGCGTGCGCGTCTCCAGGCTCGCCAGGGGCAGGGAGCGGGCGGCCATCGCGGCCTGCATGTCGGGCAGCGGCATGAAGGCGCGCTCGGCGGCGATGTGCGGCTGGCGGTTCAGCACGTCGTAGAGGATGGCCAGGCCCAGGTGCGACATCCCGATGGCGTAGGTGTCGGGGAAGGCGAGAGCGAAGGTGAGGTCCACGGCAGCGTGGTCCTTGGTCACGACGTTCCACTCGCCGCCCGTGTACTGGGCCGGCTGTTGCACGCGGAGCAGAAAGTCGTCGTACGGGGTAGCCACGGGGCGCATCCTTGCCGCGGGCCGGTCAGGTCCGCATGAAACTCTCTTCGGGGATGGGGGCCAGTTCGCGGCGGGCCTCGGCCTCGGGGTCCAGCGTGTCGCTGGCCAGGCTCACGCGGCGGTAGGCGCTGACGTTGAAGACGAGCCCCAGCGCGAGGAGCGACGCGACGATCGAGGAGCCGCCGTAGCTCACGAGCGGCAGGGTGAGGCCCACGATGGGCATCTGGCCCGAAGCCATGGCCGTGTTGATGACGGCCTGGGTGCCCAGCATGGCCACCACGCCCACCACGATGAGGCGGCCGCCGGGGTGATGCACGTCCTCCGCCATCCGGCCGCAGAGGGCCAGGAGCAGCAGGAAGAGGCCGAGCACGAGGTTGGCCCCCACGAAGCCCCACTCCTCGCAGATCACGGCGAAGATGAAGTCGTTGTTGCGAGTCTTGGCCGGGATGAAGTTCAGGCGGTTCTGGCTGCCCTGCATCCAGCCGCGGCCGAAGAGCTGGCCCGAGCCGATCGCCACCTTGGCCTGCTCGAGCTGGTAGAGGTCCAGGCGGTGCAGCTCCTGGCGCGAGCGCGACTCGTCCTGGGTCAGGAACCCGAGGATGCGCTCCTTCTGGTACGGGCGCAGGTGGGGCCACGCCAGGGGCACGGCGAGGGCCAGCGCGGCCACGATCAGCAGCAGATGCCTCGGGCGGGCGGCCGCCGCGTACAGGATCGCGAGGGCGATGGGCAGGAAGACCAGCGACATGCCCAGGTCGGGCTCCTTGACGATCAGCAGCATCGGGGCCAGCACGAGCGCGAACGGCACCAGCAGGCCGCCGAGGTGGCGATGCGATTCGGTGTCCATCAGGTAGCGCGCGAGCGCGAGGATCGTGAAGAGCTTCATGAACTCGGAGGGCTGGACGCGGAGGGGCCCCAGCGCGATCCAGCGGCGTGCGGAGATCTCCTCGCTGGTGACGCCGAAGAAGAGCACGAAGACGAGCGAGGCCAGGCCCACCAGGTACAGCACGTAGGCGTGTTCGAGCAGGTGGCGGTAGTTGACGAACAGGAGCGCCACGAAGGCCAGCGCGCCGAAGGCGATCCACTGCACCTGCTTGGCGGGGCTGGACGTGTAGTAGCCCTCGCCCATCGGGCCGGAGCGGTACGACGCGCTGTAGACGAAGGCCAGGCCGATCGCCAGCAGCGCGGCGATGCAGCCGAGGAAAACCCAGTCGCGGGCCTGCACGTGGAGGCGGCGGATCATCGGGGCGGCTCCTTCGCGGCCAGGCGCTGGCGCGCCTGCTCGCGCAGCTCGCGGCCCGGCACCCCCTCCAGGTACCGCTCGGGGAGCCGCTCGAGGAGGCGGCGGGCGAGGGGGGCCGCCACGTCGGCGCCGTGGACCCCCTGCTCCGTGTGCTCGAGCACCACGACGAAGGCGACCCGCGGGTCGCGGCACGGCGCGAAGCCCACGAACCAGCCCACGTTGCCCTGGCTCCGCCCGCGCTCCGCCGTGCTCGTCTTTCCGGCCACGTCGTAGCCCTGGTCCTGGAGGAAGTCGGGCTGCGCCTCCGAGCGCCCGAACGCCTTGCGCGCCGTGCCGCCGATCTCGTGGCACACCGAGCGCATGACCGCGTGGATGCGGGCCAGCTTGGCCGGCGTGAGAGGCAGGGTCTCCACCACCCCGCCGTCGAACGTCTTCTCGCTCCCGTCCGGGTAGACGATGCGGTCCACCACGCGGGGCCGCACGAGGCGGCCGCCGTTCGCGATGGCGGCCACGAAGCGCGCGACCTGGATCGGCGTGACCTCCAGGGCGCCCTGGCCGATGGCGAGATTGCACGTCTCGCCCGCATACCAGCTCTCGCCGTAGGTGCGGAGCTTCCAGGCGGGGGTGGGCAGGAGGCCCGACCGTTCGCTCGGCAGGTCCACGCCCGTGCACTGGCCGAGGCCGAAGAGCGAGGCCCACTTGAGCACGCCCTTGAGGCCCAGCGTCTCGTGGGCCGTGCGGTAGAAGTAGCTGTTGCACGAGCGCTTGAGCGCATCCTCCAGGGTGACGTGCATCGGCACGCTGTGGTTGCCGCACAGGTGGCCGAGGTAGCTGCCGGTGCACTCGACGCTGGCCGGGGCCTTGTTCTCCTCGAGCGCGCCGACGGCCTCGATCAGCTTGAAGGCCGAGCCGAGCGGGTACTTGCCCTGGATGGCCCGGTTGAGCAGCGGCGCCGTCCTGTCGTTCGGGTCGGGCGGGTTGCGCGGCATGTCGTTGGGGTTGTAGCGGGGCGAGTTGGCCATCGCCAGCACGCGGCCGGTGGCGGGCTCGAGGAGGAGGATGGACCCCGTGTGCCCCTCCAGCGCCGCCTCCGCCGTGGCCTGCACCTCGCGGTCTATGGTGAGGTACACGTCGGCCCCCGGCACGGCGGGCACGTCGTCCAGCACCTGCTGGGTGCGGCGGGCCGCGTCCACCTCCAGCGTGCGCACGCCGCGGGCCGCGCGCAGCTCGAAGTCGAAGGCGCGCTCGATGCCGTTGCGCCCGATCAGGTCGTCGGGCAGGAAGCGCTTGGCCACCGAGCCGCCGTACGACTCGTGCCAGCGGTCGTACTCGGCGGCGGAGACGGGTTGCACGTAGCCCAGCACGTGGCCCGCCAGGGCGTCGTAGGGGTAGCTTCGCTGCGGCGTAGCCACCACGCGGAAGCCGGGGTAGCGGTCGGGGTTCGTCTCGAGCTCGGCGGCGGCCCCGAAGCCCACGTCGCGCGCCACCACGCACGGGTCGCCCAGGCGCTGCCAGCCGCGGCCCACCAGCGCCAGGCCCTGGAACAGCGCCCGCAGCATCTCGCGCGCCGGCGTCTTCGTCAGCTCGGCCACGGCGTCCACCAGCGCGCCCGCCCCGCGCGGCACCACCACGAGCGCCGTGCCGTGCTCCTCACGCTCGACGAGGTCGGTGCCGTCGAGGCGCAGGAACGTGGCGGCGAGGCCGAAGCTGACCTCGTAGCCCTCGCCGCGGGCGGCGCTCCGCACCATCACGCTCACGTCGCGCACCGACGTGATCCGCTCCCGGCGGGCCAGCGTGTAGAGCTTGAGCACGGGGCGGCACAGGGCCTGCCCGCCCGGCAGATCGGCCGGCACGATGGCCACGTTGAACCCCGGCTGCTCGAAGGCCAGCAACTCGCCCCCCGAACCGCGGATGGCGCCGCGGCTCGCCTCGGTCCACCGCGTCTCCACCCGCACGTTGTCCGCATAGTCGCGGTAGTGCGCCCCGCGCACCACCTGGAGGTAGAACAGGCGGGTCGAGACCATGAGGAACCCGCCGAAGAGCAGGATGAGGACGACGCGCATCCGGAACCTAAACACCGGCGAACTCCGAGCGGCGCCGCAGCCCGAACCAGCGGGCGTTGCGCCAGACCAACGCGCCCACGAGCGCGGCCAGCAGGGCCGTGCTCAGCGCCGACAGGCCGGCCCGCCGAGCCGCGAGGCCCAGCGGCAGCAGGCCGCCCTGGGCCACGACGGCGGCCACCGACGCCCCGCTGGCCGCCAGCGAGCACAGCAGCGCCAGCACCGCGTGGGCCGCCGCATACCCCGCGCCGGCGCCCGGGCGGCGGGCCATCAGCCAGCCCAGCACGGCGAAGACGGCCAGGCTCAGGCCCAAGGGCTCGGCAGTGAACAGGTCGCGCCCCAGGCCCAGCACGGCGCCCGCCGCGAAGCCCTCGGCCGGCTCCGCCCCCACGCTGAACACCACCAGCAACGCCACGAGCAGATCGGGGAAGGCGTCGCCAAGCACCGCCAGGCGCATCAGCGTCGCTTGCAGCATCACGCCGAGAACGGCGACGAGGACGAACGGAATCCAACGCACTCCGCGGGCTTCCTACGCGTGGATCCCCTGCCCAAGCCAGGCTCGCGCGGCCTCCAGAAGGGCCTCCGGCAGCGTGGGGTGGGCGTGGATCCCGTGGGCCAGTTCCTTCACCGTGGCCTCGAGGGCCACCGCCAGCGCCCCTTCCGCCACCACGTCCGAGGCGTGCGGGCCCACCAGGTGCACGCCGAGCACCTGGCCCGTGGCCTCGTCGGCCACGATCTTCGCGAAGCCGGCCGTCTCGCCCATCGCCACCGCGCGGCCGAGGGCCTGGAACGGAAACTTCGCGGCCCTCACCCGGCGGCCCGCCGCGGCGGCCTCCGCCTCGGTCATCCCCACCGTGCCCACCTCGGGGTTCGTGAACACGGCGGCCGGCACGCAACGATAGTCCATCCGGGCATTCCTGCCCGCCGCGTGCTCGGCGGCCACGATGCCCTGCGCGCTCGCCACGTGCGCGAGCAGCAGCTTGCCCGTCACGTCGCCGATGGCGTACAGGCCGGCCACGCTCGTCTCGCAGTGCTCGTCAATGGCGATGGCGCCGTTCTCCACCTTCGCCCCCGCCTCCTCCAGCCCGAGGTCGGCCGACAGCAGCCGCCGGCCGGTGCACACCAGCGCCAGGTCGGCCTCCAGGGCCGCCCCGTTCGACAGCGTGGCCTTCACGCCGCTGGCGCCCGACTGGATGCCCTCCATCCTCGTGCCCACGAGCACCTTGACCTTCTGCCTCTTGAGGGCCTTGGTGATCTCGGCCGCCACCTCGGCGTCCAGCGTCGGCAGCAGACGGTCGAGCATCTCCACCACGGTCACCTGCGCGCCGAGCTGGGCGAAGATCGAGGCGAACTCGCACCCGATGTAGCCGCCGCCCAGGATGAACACGCTCTCGGGCAGGCGGCTCAGCCTCAGCGCCTCGTCGCTCGTGACGATCCGCTCGCCGTCGAAGGGAATCGCCTTCGGCCGGGCCGGCTCGCTCCCCGTCGCCACGATGATCTTGTCCGCCTCCAGCGTCTCCTCCCCGCCCGCGTTCAGCGTCACGGCCACCGCCTTGCGGCCCTTCAGCCGCCCCGTGCCCGCCACCACGTCCACGTGCGCCCGCTTCAGCAGGAACCCCACGCCGCCCGTGAGCCTCTTCACCACGGCGTCCTTGTTGGCCTGCACCTTGGCGAAGTCCACGCTCACGTTCTCGGCCAGGATGCCGAACTCGGCGCCGTGGCGTGCCAGCGAGCAGACCTCGGCCGCGTGGGCCAGGGCCTTCGTGGGGATGCAGCCGCGATTCAGGCACACGCCGCCCACGGCGTCGCGCTCCACCACACAGGTCTTCCTGCCCAGTTGCGCCGCCCGCAGCGCGGCCACATAGCCGCCCGGGCCAGACCCGATCACCACCACATCGTACTTCGCCATTCGCAGCCTCGCTCGGGGATGGGGGAGAAGTCTGCCTACCCGCTCGATTATAGGGCACACCGCCGCGGAGTCAACTGCAAAAACACGCCGCGGGCGCGACGCGTGACCCGTCCCGCACGATCCGGGGGAGCCCGTGTCTGCCTCTCTCCTCTCACGCATCACGCCTTCGGAGCGCACCATGCCCGGTGCCCAGGAATGCAGGCGTCCCCCCTCCCGAGGGCTCCAATGCCTTTGGGAGGGGGGGACCCCAACCTCCCGCGGGTTGCCAACCCGCGGGAGGTTAGACCGAATTGTCAAAGAACCGGTACGGCGGCCTGCCGCTACTCGTTTGGCTATCCTTTCGCCGGCCGCCTCCGAGCCGCACGCGAACAGGAGGTGCGTGCCTGCCGGCCAGGCACGGGAGCCGTGAGCCACGAGCTTCGAGCCACGAGC
>Ga0116145_1000481_pt1 | contig 47749 bp, 37 predicted proteins | sample AD_JPNHG1_MetaG_FD_89747 | JGI IMG/M metagenome (GOLD analysis project Ga0116145, IMG submission 89747) | Active sludge microbial communities of municipal wastewater-treating anaerobic digesters from Japan - AD_JPNHG1_MetaG | ecosystem: Engineered > Bioreactor > Anaerobic > Digestate | place... | reverse complement strand
GGGCGGCGCGGCCGCGAGCCAGAGGCTCCAACGCTTGGCGTTGGCCGTCGCGTCAAGGGTTCCGGCGTCCCAGGTGCAGTCGAACGTGCCATCCTGCGTCAGGCTCCCGTCGTCGTAAATAGGTGACTGTCCCTATTTATCATTTATCCCGCGTGCGTACCTGTCCCGTTTTCCGCGTGCGTTTTCCGCGTCCAATAAACGTACCTGTCCCGTTTTCCGCGTGCGCATCATCAAACCGGCGGATTTACAGCATGTTCAGACCGGCGCCGACACTCAATAAACGTACCTGTCCCGTTTTCCGCGTCCTTGGTCGGGTAACCCATCGGGGCCTCCTTTCTGATATCTAGTCATATAACTAGATACCAGGCAACAGCCGAAAAAGCAATAACCCCTGCCCAAACCGCTTCATCAGGGCCAGCTCATCGATGAAACCAAATCAGGGGGTAAAACAATGACGAAATGCCAAACCCCAGACCGAGGGGATAAACCCCTCGGCTCGTCAAGTCGTCAAGACCGGGGGGGCAGCGTCCGCGGCGTGACGGCTAAGCCGGTTCTCCCTTGGCACGACGGGCGGCGCGGCCGCGAGCCAGAGGCTCCAACGCTTGGCGTTGGCCGTCGCGTCAAGGGTTCCGGCGTCCCAGGTGCAGTCGAACGTGCCATCCTGCGTCAGGTTCCCGTCGTCGTAAATAGGTGACTGTCCCTAATATTCTAATATTGATATTCCCCACCCGGTGTCAATAATAGGTGACTGTCCCTAATATTGCGTCAAGGGTTTCGGCGTCCCAGGTATAGTCGAACGTGCCATCCTGCGTGAGGTTTCTGTCATGGTCATAGGCAACGGCCTCGGCCAGACCGGAGTGCAGCCGCAAGAAGCAGAACAAGCACAAAAACAAGACCGATACTCTCCCTCCGCCTCTGCGCTCTGTGCGCCCTGTCGGGACTCTCAAGGTTTTAGTCTGCCCAGGAATACTCTTGGCCAGGGATCGACGCCACAGTAGCCAAACGGTGTGCGACCAGTTCGATTCTCCTGACGGCCACGATGACTTCTCCCCAGGTTCGCAAGCCAATCAGATATTGTTGTGTCGCTTCTCTGTTTGAGAGAAAAAGCGATGCAAGGAATGGGTCATGGTCCGGATGCCGAAACAAGTCGGCCAACTCGCCATCCAGCCGATCCTCGATGCGAAGCTTCTGGGCGGGAATGCCATACTCGTTAGCCAAGCCGTACCAAATCCGCCTGACGTGATCCGCCTCAATAGAAGAAGCTGCAGCCAAGCGAGCCCACGCTTGTTCGAGGTCCACATCGGGACGTCCATTAAGGATGGCCAGCGCCCGCGCTCTGTTGCCTGCGAACCGCTTGTTGATCACGATTAGGCCGATGGCCAGAGCTGCAATGGCGTACCATAGCATTGCGGAGTCTCCAATGACGATAATCAGTACGCCTTCAGATTCTGCGAGCATCGTACCAAGCAATATCCCTCCCAGGTGATGGCGACACCACCGGTGGTTATGATCGCTCCCGGGACGCCGCGTCCTGCTTTCATGACGCTTGTCACAGCACCGCCTGAAACACCGCAACGGTAAAGCGGTGCGCAGGTCACAAGATTGACAATACGGGCAGGGGCAGTAGGATCAGGGCCCGGCAGCAGCTGAAGTCCGCAGATATTCCTGCTCACTGGCAATTGCCCAATTATGCCAGCCGCAACCGCTTGCTCGGCCACGTGGTTGGCCGCCAAACACCTCCCCATACACTCAAGTACGTCGGCGGCCTTACAACAACCGCCAAGATACCATGGTATTGTGGCCAATGGCGGTACATAGCCAGTACACAATCTCAATGCTTCCGATCCCGGATTGCCATAATTCTCGCACGCATAGTGGCAACCTCGCCACAAGTGATCGCAGTCCGCCAGGCTATCGCCGTTTTCACGGCACTTGTTGTAGGCGTCGCCACAGCACTTGCGGCAGGCGGCGGTCGATAACCCACCAATCAGCCCGACCGGATCGTACAGATACGGAGGCGCGTTGTTCACGAAGGCGTGCATATTCAGCCCGCCCTCCTCCCCAATCGGATCCCTGCTCATCCACCGTCCGACTCGTGGGGAGTAGTAGCGGTAGCCCCAGTAGCCCAGACCGGTTTCGGCGTCGAACCACTTGGTGCTGAAGCGGAAGGGGTTGGCGTCCGCGTATGGACCGTTGCTGTGGATCAGGTTTCCGTAGGGGTCGTACTCGTAGTGGGCGGCCAGGGTGTTTTCGACGCCGGTGATGTTGCCCTGGCCGTCCTTGACCGTCTTGACCAGTTGCCCCACGTTGCCGTTTCCCTTGACACGACGGGCGGGCTTGGCCCGCGGGCCAGCGGCCCCAACGCTTCGTGTTGTCCGGCGAGTCAAGGGTTCGGCGTCGTAGAAGTACCAGAACTGTTTGTCATCGGCCGTTTGGGTGGTCAAGTTCGTCCCGTAGGCCGCCAGCAGACCGGCGATGCCGCCGGCGCCGTGGATGGGGCCGGACAGGTCCAGGCCTTGACTCGCCGCGGCAGGTGAAACCTGCGGGTTGCCGCGCAAGCCGGCCCGCGTTGCGGGCCGCGTCACGTCAAGGGTGAGACCCCGGGTATAGGTGTGGGTAGTCGCGTTCGAAGCAGAAAACGGGGCGGGTTTGCTTCCTGGCGATCCGGAACCTGACGGCAAACTGAGACGGACTTGCGAAACGCCCAGGGGCTGCTCGGATGTGCCGGGGGGACCGATCATCGCTCCTCCGCGTCAAAATGAGGTGGGGCGCCCGGTAGTGGTTCTGACTTGTTCATCCCGTGGGATCGCAGGGCGGCGATCACCTCAGTTGTGATCCGAGCGACCAGTTCGTCGTGCGACAGATCGGCCAGTTGCCGGGGTCGCACGGCGATGTAGCCGTCCTCGCCCGGTTCGGGAGGAGCGGCTCCCATGCATTCCGTGTAATCGGTGACCAACCGTTCCACGTCAAGCACGCTATAGACCCAGAGGATGGTCAGGTGTTGCGTTCTGGAGGCGTTGACAAAGCGATGAGGGATGCCTTGGGGCACGTGGGTGCTGTCGTACACTTTCAGGGGCGTGCGTTGCCCGGCGACATCCACGAACGCGTCGCCCTCCAGGATTACGATGACCTCCTCGCAATTGTGCCGATGGCACGGCAGGTACCGACCGGGATCGAAGGTGGCCGTCCCGACGCTCAGGACGCCGGTGCCCGTCGCCCTGGTCTGCATGTCACGAAACACGACGCCACGGTCCAGTTCATAGGGCTTGCATTGGTGGTAGAAGGTTATGCCCATACCCTGCTTCCTTCAGAAGAATGAGCCTCGACGGGGATTATACCTCATCGGGTTCGCCCATGCACAGGGTACTTCGTTTACGCGTTTCTTGTGGTTCCCGGAGGGTTCGTGGCGAGACCGGCGCGATTTACGCCAGGATCGAATCGATCTCCGCCAGTTCCTCGGCTGAGAACTTGGCGTTTTTGAGGGCGGCGACGTTTTCCTCGATTTGCTCCGGGCGGCTGGCGCCGATCAGGACGGACACCACTTCGGGGCGGCGCAGAAGCCAGACGAGGGCCATCTGGGCAAGGGTCTGGCCACGGCGGCGAGCGAGGTCGTTGAGCCTGGCGATCTTGCCGATGTCATCGCGTTGTTCCAGCCGTTTAGCGCAGATGTCGCTGCTTTGGGCCAGCCTTGAATCGGCGGGTTTGTTCTGCCTCAGGTACTTGTCGGTGAGTGCGCCCTGGGCGAGGGGGCAGAAGGCGATCAGTCCCATGCCGCATTCGGCGCAGGCCCGCAGCACTCCGCGTTCGACCGCGCGGTCGAGCATGTTATAGAGGCTCTGAGAGATGATCGGTCGAGCGGTGTGGTAGGCGACGGCATGGGCGTTTTTGGCGCGGATGTCGTCGGGGCCGTGGTTGCTGAGGCCGACATAGAAGGCCTTGCCGGAGCGGACGGCCTGGTCGAGGGCGTCCATCACTTCATCGGTCGGGGTATTGGGGTCCGGCCGATGGGCATAGAAGAGATCGACGTAATCGGTTTGCAGGCGTTTGAGCGACTGGTCCAGGCTGGTCAGGAGGTACTTGCGCGAGAGCCACTCGCCATAGGGCCCCGGCCACATGTCATAGCCCGCCTTGGTCGAGATCAGCAGCTCGTGGCGCGGCATCTCCTTGATGATCTTTCCGCAGACGATCTCCGCGTTGCCGTTGGGCTCGCCGTAGTTGTTGGCGAAGTCGAGATGCGTGATTCCGAGATCAAAGGCCCGGAAGATGCACTTCTTCGAGACTTCGTCGGAGACATAGCCGCCGTAGGTTTGCCAGGCTCCCAGTGACACAGCGGGGAACTTCACGCCCCAGCGTCCGCAGCGGTTGTAGATCATCGAGTCGTAGCGGTTTTCATTGAACGCGGTCACGGTGAACCTCCGTTGTTACGGCAGTCTGCCCCGTCGCCCTTCGCCGGGCTCAGGGCCCGAGTCGGTCGAGGGCTTGCGTTCCGGGTTGCGAGCAGGATTGTCCGTTCCAAGCGGGATACCTGTCAACCCGGCGGCTCGCAGATTTCAGCACCCCGAGCGAGAGCGAGTGGACGCAGGTCGTGGAAACGCCGCGAGGCCTGTCCCCTCGCCGACCAACTTTGTACTCGATAAACCGGACTTTGCTGGCATAAGCCATCCATGACAACAGATATGAGCACACGAAGCGGTTTCTCACAACCGGCCCTGCAAGGGCCGGCCCGTCCGCCTGCTTTCGGCGGGTAAGCCCCGTCGAACGGAGCTGAACGTGAAGGGCCCCGTCTGCAATGCGACCCGCTCGATACGGAAAACTGTGATGCCCGACGCTCCGAAAGCACGTCGAGGCTGTCGTACAGACGCCCGCGGCCATATACTGATCGTGCGGAATTCGGCGGCGGCGGAACGACCACGGCCATGCGTGCCGTGCGACCACAGTGAAGATGCCGCCCGACGAGCGAGCGATGTTTCAGGAGACGCAAACGTGCCGATGATTCGTTTTGACGACAACCCGCTGATCACTCCGGCCGACGTGAAGCCCTCGCGGCCCGATTTTGAGGTGGTGTGCGTGTTCAATGCGGGGGTGATTCGTCTCGGGGGAGAGATTCTGCTGTTGTTACGCGTGGCGGAGCGACCCCGGCCGCAGCCCGGCGAGTTGCTGGCGCCCATGCTTTGCCCTGACGATCCTTCGAAGGGCCTTGAGGTGTTGCGGGTGCGGAGCGGGAGCCCGGATGTCGAGGAGATCGACTCGCGGGTATTCAAGTATCAAGGATCGACGTATCTGACGTCGATTTCGCACCTGCGTCCGGCTCGCAGCAAGGACGGTCGCAATTTCACGGTTGCGGACACTCCGGCGGTGTTTCCGGCGTGCCGGGAGGAGGAATTCGGCATCGAGGATCCGCGCATCACCCGGATCGGCGATCGCTTCTACGTCAATTACTCGGCGATCTCGCGGATGGGCATTTCGACGGGGTTGGCGGTGACACGTGACTTTGTGACCTATGAGCGGATGGGGATCATCTTTGTTCCCGACAACCGCGACGTGACGGTTTTTCCGGAGAAGATCGGCGGACTGTATGTGTGCTATCATCGGCCGGTGTCGGGCATGTTCGGCCGGGCGGACATGTGGCTGGCCACGTCGCCTGATCTGCTGCGGTGGGGGGATCACAAGTATGTGGCGGGTACGCGGCCGGGGATGTGGGATTGCCGGCGGATCGGCGGGGGGGCGGTTCCGTTCAGGACGTCCAAAGGCTGGCTGGAGATCTACCACGGGGTTGATGACGCGCAGCGGTATTGCCTTGGGGCGATGCTGGCTGATGGCGAGCGGCCTGAGCGGATCATTGCCCGGTCGCCCGCTCCTGTTTTGTCTCCGGAAGCACCTTATGAAAGGGAGGGCTTTTTCGGGAACGTCGTGTTCACCTGCGGGGCGGTTGCCGAGCCTGATGGCCGGGTGATCGTGTATTACGGGGCTGCCGATTGGTGCGTTGCCGCCGCTGAGACGACGATCGACGAACTGCTGGCGAGTGTTCGGTGAAGACTTGGCGTTGAATCGGGGATAGAATAGATTGTGGATGGGCGTGGGGGGTGTTGAGCTTGCCGAAACGACTGTCCGCGGGGTGTAGACTCCGGACAGACTCCACGACGGGTTGCGGGCGGCAGAGAAGACGGGAGGCGGGTTGTGACTATCGAACTGAGGTGCGAAAGCTGCGGCAAGATGCTGCGTGCCACGAGCGAGCGGGCCGGCACTCGGGCCAAATGTCCGGCCTGCGGGCACGAGCTGTACATTCCGATGCCGCCCGACCAGATCGAAGAGTTGCCCATGACTCCCGAGGACGCCGCTGAGCTGGAACGGGAGCAGGCTTTGGAGGAAGAACGACGGGCGCTGGATCGGGCTCTGATGCGAGAGTCGATCAGCAACGATGAGCCATCTGCGCGCCGAGGGGTTCGTCCGCCCTCGCGTGCCGGGTTCGGCGGCGGGACGGGCGGGGGCAACGCTCGCGAGGCCGTGGTGGCTTACCTGATGGCGATGCGAGATGCCAACCTTGATCTGGCGGCCCAGAAGCTCGCCGTTCTGCGGCGTCAGAAGGCCGAGGCTCTTGAGGTGGTAGACCAATTGGCGACCGATCAACTGCCGCCGCCGAGCCTGGCCAATGTTCCGCCCGGTGTTTATCAGGGCTTTCTGCGAACCCTACGGTCACAGCTTTGATTTGCCGCGAGTGAGGCGGTCGGGGACCAGGCCGGAATGAAAGACGAAAAGCCCGCGAAGCCGTGAGGCAAGGCGGGCTTTTTGATTGCATGCTTGGGCGACTGCTGGTAACCGGTGGTCTTTGCCTGTCGCCGGTTGGGAGTTCAGAGGGACCGAGGTTGGGCCGGCGTTTTGTCGGACTACCGACGGTCTGGAAAACCCGTTGTTATTGGCGCAAGGAGCTTCCGGCGCAATGCCGTCGCGCTCCGCCTTGGGTCGCGGTCTATTTCACGCCTGGGGGGGTCGGCGTTGGTTCCATCTCTTCCTCTTGTTCCTCTTCCGGCATGGTCATTCCGGGTCCGCCCATGCCACCCATGAACATCATCATCATCGGCTTGACCATCTCGGCGGTTGACTGGGCCAACTCGATCGGGACCAGCACGTTGGCCTCGACGGCGGTCGGCTCGACCTGGGTAACCATGATCGACAAAGGAGCGGCGTTGCTCATGTTCAAGGGGATGGGCATCATTTGACCGGTCTTGGCAAAGACATCCGAGATGGTCGAGAGCAACTGGTCGACGCTGAGGTACCCTTCGCCGATTCGTTTGGTGGCCGGGAGGCGATCGGCGATCATCTTGATGGCCTTGCGGTCGGCCAAGGGCGCCTGATTCTTCTGTACCATGTCAACGACCTGGGCAAACCGCTTGGCCCCGCCGCCGAAGGTAATCGCGACGTTTCTTTCGCCGACGGAGGCGATGCGGATGATGATGCCTTCCTGTCCGAGGACGTTCTTGAACTGCTCGAGCTGCTCTTCTTCGAGATCGGGGATCTTGGCGAGGTCGATCACGAAGTGATCCACGGCCGCACCGGTCAGTTTCTCGGCGTTTTCCTTGAGCTGGATCGCCTCGTCGATGGTCTTGGAGTCTTCCTCGGTCAGCGAGCCGTTGCCCAAGGCCGTCTTGACGAGAGTGTCCTTGACGGTCTTGAAGAGTTTGCGGATTTCACCCTGGGCCTGTTGGCTGTTGGCGACTTTGGCGACCAAGGTGGCGCCGATCAGGCCGTCCTGGCTCTCGCTGGGCAGGCTGGTGACGCTGACGGCGGCCTGCTCGAACGAGGTTGCGAGTTTGACGAGCGATTCCTTGATGCTCTTGATCTGCTCTTCGTCGACGTCGGTGCCGACCATCTCGGGCTTGAGGATCTGGTCCACGACCTTCTTGACATCCTCATCTCTGAGTGTGTTCATCCAGCCGCCCGCGGCGATCATGGGCTCGTCGGGGAGACCGACGAGGAGGGATCCGTCGCCGGGCTTGACGGCCGACAGGCGTTTGGCGATGTCGGAATCCGGCGTCGCCTGGTACCAGAACGTCATCTTGAGTCCGGTCTTGGAGTCCAGAGTCAAGGAGAAAGATGCTTCCTTCACCTCGTCAAGGAACTTGGTGATTTCGGCGATTGAGTCGTCGATTTCCTCGGGCTTGGCGCCGGGGGTGCCGGCCATCATCATGCCTTTGAGGGTGTTGATCGGTTCAGCACGAAGCTCCTTGGAAATGCGTCGCATGCCGGCCCACGCGAAGAGGTCGGCGTCGCCATAGGCCTTCAGCCGGTCGGGGGCCATAGCCTTGTCGATGCCTTCCTTGGCCTGAACGGCTTCCTTGAGGGCGTCCGCAGCCTCGGCCGATGCGATGACCAAGAAGCCGCTTTTCTCGGCGGCGATGGCCGGTTCGGATCCGAGGGTAAGCTGGTATGTATCGCCCTCTTTGTCAGTGCCGCCCAAGGCCTTGACTAAGGCATCAGGCTTATCAGTGGGCAGGAAAATCACCGCCCGCTTGTGTACTTCGTCGACTTTCTTGACGTCGCTGCAATCCAGGAGAGCAACGGCCGCTCCGGAGTTGAGCTCCAGCCCTTAGTCGATGCCGACCTGCTCTTTAATCATGGCGACCAGCCCGGGGAAGCCCAACTGATCCAGAGGCAGTTCGAGCTTGGCCAGAATATCGGCGACGTCGTAATCGACCTCGGCGATATTTCGGACGGCCACGAACGCGGTCGCGGAGGCGGGGATAGCCTTGAGGACCGCGGTGGGATCTTTGGGCGGGGCCGGCTTGACCGGTTTGGCGGAGGTGGCCGGTTTCTCGCCGGCCGGGGCTTGGGCGGGCAGGATCGTGCCCGGTATCGCCAGGAGGAGCGAGCACACGATGAGATTGATCATCCGCTTTGGTTGTCTGGTTTGCATGCTGTTGTTCCTTATTCGAGGGTCAGTTTCGGCACGTTCATGGCTATACCCGTTCCTGGGGTAATCGTCAAGCCAAGGCGGGCCATGGTCCTTTCCGATTAGACGCCACCCGATCGCAAAAGTTTAGCCGCTCCAAATGAAAAAAGCACTTCTCGCACAAAAGAAGCCGTGGAGGCATCGACAGGCGGTCTTTTTCTGATCTTCTTGCCTGGGCGTTGCGGAGTGATCCGAAGAATTCTTCGCACAATCCTCCCGGCAGGCGCGTTTTTCACCCTTGTTCATCAAGAGCTGTTCCCGCCGGCAAACCGCTTGGTTTGTCGGGGCCAATGAGGTTGATGAAGGAGACCGTTGGTGGGCAGAGGAAGCGGATTTGCGGGGCGGAGCCGCGTTCCATGCCGATGCCGCGGTTGACGTAGAGGGGGTGTCCGTTGATGTGGAAGAGGCCGCCGCCGGCCGCCCGGCGGGGGATGGCTGATGATCGCGCGAGAGCGCCGACCCAGGGCAAACGGACCTGGCCGCCGTGGGTATGGCCGGAGACGACGAGGTCGACATTCGATTGTGGAGAGAGGTGAAGAACGGCGTCAGGCCGGTGGCTGAGGATGATGCGGATGTCGCGGGGAGTGCCCGTCTCCTGCAAGCGTCTGATGACGTTTTCTTCCGCGCGTCCGAGGTAGGCTCCGCTCAAGCCGGCGATCAGGAGTCGCCGGTCTTTGAATTCCACGGTGATGATCTCGTTGTACAACAGGCGGACGCCGGTTCCTTCCATGGTTCGCTTGACCCAGGACAGGTAATCAAGGTTGCCGAGGACGCAATAGACGCCGGCGGGGGCCGACATCGAGGCGTGGAGCTCGCGGAACGCGGGGATCTGGCGTTCGCGCTCGGCCAGGTTGGCCTGGCAGACGTCTCCGGCCAGAAGGATGATGTCCGGCCGTCGTTCCATGAGCATCCGGACGGCGGTTCTTTCGTGGTCGGTGACCTGGGGCGTCTGGAAATCGGAGATCACGCCGATTCGGAGGGGCGCCAAGCCGTCGCGATCGTCGGGCAGAGGCAAGGTGACGGTCTCGATAATGAGCCGGTAGGGCTCGATGAAGCTGGCGTAGACCCCCACGAGCGCGGCTGACAGTCCCAGGAGGGCGACAACCACCGAAGGTCGGGTGGCCCGCAGAAAAGATCGTGGCCATGGAAAGGCGGCAATCAACAAGCCGGCGCTGAACAGCGGCACCGCAAAGACCATTTCCGTGTAGACGGCGTTCAACAGGCCGAAATGATCCCATCCGCGGCGATGAAGGAGCACCAGTTTGAGGGCGCACGCGCCGACGAGGACTGTCCCGGCAAGCAGGGTGGTTGTGATGGTGACGGCCGTTTTGCGGTTCTTGCGGCGGCGGATGCCAGCCAAGGCCAGCAGGACGACGAAGGCAATGCCGGCGTCGATTGCGGCCAGTTTCAGGCAGGTGGCCGTGGCGTAGGTAAGCGACATCTGCAAGACGATACTCGCTATGGGAGAGCTAATCCAGGCACGTTCGTCTCGTTGCGTATTCTACGCTCGCGGGGGGCTCTGGTTCTGCGACTTTCCGGATGTGGCGATGGTTGCCGCGACGCGCCGGCGGCGGTACCGTGTCCGATATGTGTTGCAGGGGGTTGCGATGCTGTATTCCGGTCGTTCTGGCGGCCTGCGGTTGTGCCGGTCATCAGGCGTCGGCTTTGCCCGCTTTTCCGGGGGCCGAGGGGTTTGGTGCGCAGACGCCCGGGGGGCGTGGCGGCCGGGTCATTGAGGTGACCACGTTGGACGACAGCGGGCCGGGATCTCTGCGGGAGGCCGTATCGGCCAAAGGCCCGCGAACGATCGTTTTTCGCCTTGGCGGGACAATCAGGCTGAAGAGCCACCTTCGCGTGACCGAGCCGTTCGTCACGATCGCCGGGCAGACCGCGCCCGGCGGCGGGATTCTGCTGCGAGATGCCGGGTTGTTCATCGAGACGCATGACGTCGTCGTGCGATTCATTCGTTCGCGCGTGGGGGCCAGCCTGGCGGAGCCGTACAACACTCAGGATGCGTTGCAGATCGGCGGAATGGACGCTCGTGACATTGTAGTCGATCATTGTTCTTTTTCATGGAGCATCGACGAATGCGTCGGGATCCGCGCGCCGGCGCATGATGTGACGTTGAGTTGGAACATTATGAGCGAGGGCTTGAGGCGGCCGTTCAGCGGGGAGCAAATCGGGGAGGATCGTTCGCACAGCATGGCCTTGATTCTCAGCGGCGGTCCCACGCGTTGCTCGCTGCATCACAACCTTCTGGCCCTGTGCAACAGCCGTAACCCGCGCATCCAGGGCGGGCGTCATGCGTTCTTCAATAACGTCGTCTATGGCTGGGGGTGGCTGACGGGTACCTTTTCTCGAAACCCCGAGGTCAACTTCATCGGCAATTACTACAAGCCCGGTCCCGGCAGCCAGGCGATCAAGGCGATCTGCGAGCGGCCCGGTGAGATGGGAAGGATCTATGTGAAGAGGAATCGCAGTCCCGACCATCCTGATGACTCGTCGGGGGAATGGGAGTCGATGGTGAATGGTTCGGCGGCGGAGCATCGGGCGTCCGAGCCGTTTGAGATGCCGCCGGTGACGACCACGTCGGCCGAGGAGGCTTATGCGGCGGTGTTGCGTTTTGCGGGAGCCGTTCTGCCGACCCGCGATCCGGTGGACGCGAGGGTTGTGCGGAACGTCCGGTTGTCTATGGGAGAGAAGATCGACCGTCCCGAGCAGGTTGGCGGCTATCCGGAGATGGCGTCGGGTACGGCGCCTCGCGATTCGGACCATGACGGGATGCCGGACGATTGGGAGACTGCGCAGGGATTTGATCCCGCCGACCGCGATGACGCAATCGGGGATGCTGACGGCGACGGGTACACCAACCTCGAGGAGTATCTTCAATTCATCGTCGAAGAGGGGTTGACGCCACGGCCGGAGGTACGAGGTGTTTCGATAGACAGGCCGGGCGGACCGTTCGTCGTGGAGTGCGAGGCGGGCCATCTGCCCGTCGTTCGCGTGGGCGGAGACGAGCGGTCATTTTACACGCACGCCTGGTTTCAGGATGAAGTCCGGCTGCAGGTCAAGCCGGGTGCCGGCGGCGAGGTCGTCTCGGCGCAACCGTCGAGGCTTCGGGACCGACTCAAGACGTCGGAGAACGGAATCGAGCTTTACGTGGCGGAGGAGGGCACGAGGATTTTCGAACAGAGCCCGGACGGGCATCGGCTCTTCGCTTTTTTTGACGCGTACCCCGGCAACGCGCCGGAGTTGGAGGGAGACAACGTGATCGACGCAGGCCGGTTCGGCGTTGTCGGCAATCGTGACAACGTGACCGGCAAGCTGCAGGCGGCGTTGGATGCGGCGTGCAAGGTGCGTGGTGGGGTTGTGTTCGTTCCGAGCGGCGACCTGGAGGTTGACACGATCCGCATTCCCAGCGGCGTGACGCTGCACCTGGCGGTGAGTTCGGTTGTGTACAGCAGCGGCCGATCGACAGATGGGGCGATGATCCTGTTTGACGGCGTCGAGGATGCGCGACTGACGGGGCCGGGAGTGATCGACGGCCGGGGGGACGAAGGGTTGCCGCCGGTGGCGGCGGTAGCCGTTCGGAATGCTCGCTCGATTGTCCTGGAAGATCTGCTCGTGCGTAACTCCTCCGGTTTGGGGATCGAGGTTTCCGATAGCCGCGACGTCAAAATCAACAGGTCGAAGATTCTGGCCGTCGGCAACCGTGAGGGCATCGGCGGTCTGGACGTGAATCGGTGTGAGTCGGTGACGTGTGAGCGGTCATTCATTTCGAGCACCGGGGCCGGCATTCGCATTCGGTCGGCCGGTGTGGGTGGGGCCGTCGGTCACACTCGAGGAATACGGGTCCGAGAAGCGACGGTGCTTTCGGCAGGGCCGGGCATCAGCGTAGGTCCGGAAAGCGATCAGGTCGTTGGCGACGTTGTTGTCCGGGACAGCGACCTGTTCTGCAGCGGAGAAGGCATATCGGTGGTGGCCGCGGACGGTGCGGGGGGGATCGAGACGGCGGTGTTCAAGGATCTGACGTTGGATGTGCGGCCGCTTGCGGGCGCCCCTGAGAGCGGACGTCCGTTTCTGATCCTGAATCGGTCGGAAGGTCCGATGAGGAATATTCTTTTCGAGCGTATCCGGGCGGGTGCCTGGGCCACGTCACGGATTGAGGGTTTGGGTTCCCGGCCAATAGAGGACGTGAAGTTCTGGGGCGTCGAGGTGACCGCGAAAGATATCGCTCGTTCGGAGCCACAGCCGCTCTTTCATGTTCGACACGCGCGTTGTCCGCAGTTCCGCTTACTATATGTATCCTGGCCGGCGGGCGGGTCGGCGGGCTGGAGCGGCGTCTTCCGGTTCGATGATGTCTCGGACGCCGTGGCTCCGCCGGCAGAGCTATTCGAGAGCACTCTTCGCTGACGGCCGAATGCATCGTCGCATTATCCGGTCCGTAGGCGATATCCCTTCTGATGCAACCGGGTTTGCGCGACGATGATGTTTATCGTGCTTGCCTGCCAGGTAAGAAGTTCCGAGTCGTCAGAAGCGTGATAATGGTGGCGGACGTTCGGTTGAATCTCGGACGCATGTGAAGATGGCGAATTTCTTTTCCGGCCGGGCCCATAAGACGGGCATTCGCAGCTTGTGGTCGGCACTTCCGATATGTGTATGCCAATCTGGTGAGGTTTTTTTGCGGCGTGCGTTTGCGTGCGGTTTTTTTGTTTCTTATGTTTCATGAGCCGTTCGACGATCACGAGTGCGGGAAGCCGAGAGGGGTTCTCGCATGGAAGGCGGGAACAAGCAAGACCTGCCGGTCCTCGCAACGGAGCGGCCCGCACGAGGTGAGATGAGAAGGCGGGCCGGAACAGGAAACGATTGGAGCGTGTCACCGGCAGGAGGATGCGCCGGTTTTCAGTCGGCGAAATCCGACGTGTGATGGGGAAATAGGCTTTGCCGGCGGAGGGAAAGATGCCGGCGGGCGATGCTTTCCGTAGGGGTAAGCAAAGGAGACGTCATGAAGAACCTGATCAATAGAGCCAAGGCGTTCATTAAGAACGAGGACGGCCCGACCGCGACGGAGTACGCGGTCATGCTGGCCCTGATCATTATTGCCGCTCTGACGGCGATTACCGCCCTGGGCGGCCGGGTCACGGAGATCTTCACTGAGGTCACCGAGGGTATCGGCGGGTAATGCATGATGCTGGACCGCCGTGACAACCGCGGCGGCCGCCCGCGTCCCGGTTTCGCGCGGTTGGTTCGAGGCCTCAGTCTCCCGCCGCGAACAGGAAGAGCCGGGACGACGTCAGGATGACGCGAGACACTGATGTGGGCGTCCGTCCAGGGTGGGTCGGACGCCCACACCTGCTTGAGGGGACAGGCGGTGAGGGTTGCGACAGTGGAGGGTGCTGACGGCCTCGCCGGGTGAAAGGCCGGCGCCGAAGGGCAACGGAGCGAAGAAAAGATGTGTTATGAGTACTGGCTGACGGCGTGTGCGATCATGGTCCCGGGGATCTTGTGGGCCTCATGGATCGATTACAAGGAGCGCCGGGTGCCCAACTGGCTTAATGCGGCCATCGCCTGTGCGGGTTTTGCCGCCCAGGGCTGGTTTTTCGGGTGGCAGGGCCTGGGGTGGGGCGTGCTGGGGTTGGCGGTCGGTTTCAGTGTGCTCATTCTGCCGTGGTTGATGCACGGCATGGGGGCGGGTGACGTCAAACTGATGATGGCCATCGGCGTGTGGCTCGGCCCGGCGCTGACCTTATGGTCGTTCCTGGTCGGAGCCCTGGCCGGCGGCGTCATCGCCGTGATCATGATCGTGAGCAGCGGGCGGCTGTGGAACGCCTGGGCGAACATTGCCACGATCATGCACAAGCTGTCCAACCGCTCAACCATTTTCAGTGAATTCGGTTCCGCCAGGAGTTTCGGGGAGACATCGCAGCTCTTGCCGTACGGTGTGCCGCTGACCATCGGCACGTTGGGCGTTTTCTTCGCTCAACTGGCATTGATGAACGCGGCGTAGGAGGGCGAAGTGATGACACGCACGCACAAGGGCCATAGGAGCCGGACGTTGAGCCGGCGGTTTCGCCGGGGAGCGGCGGTCGTCGAGATGGCGGTGGTTGCGCCTCTGTTGTTGACGCTGGTTTTCGGCGTGATGGAGTTCGGATGGAGTTTCATGGTGCACGAAACGATCACGAACACCGCTCGCGAGTGCTGTCGCCTGGCGACGTTGCAGGGCAGCACGGACGCCGAGGTCTACGCCCGTTTCATCGAGGCGATGTCGGGCACGGGCGTCAATGTCACCACGGATATGATCACGATCAATCGGTCGCCAGACGTGGACAACCCGGTCGTGACCATCAGCATTGCGGTGCCGTATTCGGAGGTTTCGATCACGGGCTTGGCGTCTTTTTTGGGTATCTCGACGCAGAATCTGAGATCGACCTGCTCGATGCGGTCTGAAGGCACGTTCTAGCGTCGCGCGGTCCAGCGGAGCTGTCCGAAGACCGGGCGGCTACGGGGGGTGCGCAGGAGTTAAGGCCTCAAGGGTCAGGGGGACACGACATGGCGTCGTTCCCTCACGAGCATATGTGGCAAGGCCGGCGGCAAGGACCGGCCGGTTCCGCTCGCTCGTGCTGCGGAAGGAGCATCAGATGATGAAGAGTCGCGCAGTTATCCCACTGGTCGTGGGACTGGCGGTAGGCGGCATTGCGATAAAGATCTTCTTCAACGTTCTGAAGAAGGCGAAGGGATCGAGTGTGTCCGACACGGTTCAGGTCGTACGTGCGGCGGCGGACATCGCCTCGACGGTCGAGATCAGTGAGTCGATGGTCGGACTCGTGGCCGTGCCCAAGCCGCTGTTGCCGGAGGGCTGTTTCACCGATCCCAAGCAGGTCGTCGGCCGCGTGAGCAGCCAGACGATTCCCAAGGGCATGCCGATAACTGCCAGTCTGTTGGCCCCGGAGGGCACTCCGCCCGGCATGGTGGCCAAGATCCAGGACGGATATCGGGCGGTCGCAATCCAAGTGGATGAAGTTGCGGGCGTCGGCGGGTTCGTCAAGCCCGGGGCTCGCGTGGACGTGGTCATGGTCGTCGCCGGCCAAGGCAGGAACTCAAACATCAGCAGGGTGATCCTGCAGAACGTTGAGGTACTTGCGGTGGGGCAGAAGACCGAGGTCGGGGCCGAGGGCGCCGCGGTGACGCGGTCGGTCACCGTTCTGGTTAAGCCTGAGGAGGCCTCGAAGCTTCATCTGGCTTCGATGAAAGGGAAACTGCGGTTGGCGATGCGGAGCCAGGAAGACCGGCGCGAGCCGAAACCGGTGACATTGACGGACCAGGACTTGTTAACGGACGGTCCTCCGCGGAACGCGAAGCGGAATGAGGATTCACTACTTGCACGGCTGTTCGGCAATTTGCCCAAGACGTCCAAGTCTCCGGACGATGTAAGAACCGGGTTCAAGGCTTTGCCGGCTCCCGAGAACAAGGAATGGACGGTCGAGGTATTATCGGGCACTGAGACATTCAAGGTGAAGTTTGATTCCGAGGGGAAAAGCAACCATCCGGTGTCCACGGGGAGACGCAAGCCGAACAAGGATCTGAGTCACTCACCTTCGGCGGACGTGGCCGCCGAGCGGGTCGATGAACAGCCTGACGCGGTCGAGTCCGGGCCGGTACCGGAATCCGCGGCCGGCGGTCAAGGGGCCGACGTCGAGGGGCACGCGAGCGTGTTCGACAAGCCGAGCAACGAATGATCTGGACACGAAAAAGGGGACACGAGGATGATCCGGATGAATGGTCGATTCAAAGACATCTTGACGTGTGACCAACCGCGCCCCTGGCTGGCGGTATGCGCGGCGGCCGTCCTGTTGTGCTCGACGGCGGGCGGCCAGAGCACCGGGACCACCGACGCCCTGATCGTCGGCCAATCGGCCGTCGAGAAGGCGTCGCCGCTGGTGTTGAGCAACGGCCAGGGTCGCGTGCAGGCGACGGTGCACCGCGACGACCTTGCCGAGGAGCGCGTGACCGTCACGGTGGGCAGCAGCACCGTCGTGGACATCAACGTACCGGTGAAGCGGGTCGAGGTTGCCAGTCCGGAGATTGCCGGCGTGACCGTGTTGTCGCCGAAGCAGATTCTGGTGTCGGCGTACAAGGTAGGCATCACGCAGATCATCTTGTGGAGCGAAAGCGAAGATCGGCTGCTGTTTGCGGTCGAGGTCGAGCCGAACATCGCCCAGATCAGGGAGGCAATCGCCAAGCTGGTGCCGGATGCCAAGGTGGAGCTGCGCGTGGTGAACGGCTCGGTGGTGGTGAGCGGGCGCGTGTCCAACGTGGACGATGCCGCGAGAATCACGGACTTGTGCAGGATTTCGGGGGCCAAGGTACAAAACCAGATGATCGTCGCCGGCGAGCAGCAAGTGCTGCTTCGTTGCACGGTGGCGGAAGTCAGCAAGACGGCCATCCGGGAACTGGGCATCGATGCGTGGGCGTCTTTCGAGGCCAACCCGGCGCAGACCGTGCGGGAGATGATCGGGCTGACCGATCCGTCGGCGCTGCTGCCGTCGCGGAATTATGTGACCGGCACGTCGAACTTTTTCGGGAATCGTTTCCTCTTCGGTTCGACGGAGCAGGGCGCGGGCTTTGCGATCAGTTCAAAGAGTCTGCAGATGGAGATGTTCGTACGGGCGCTGAAGAGGAACGGGCTGATGCGCATTCTGGCCGAGCCGAACCTCGTGGCTCTGACCGGTCAGAAGGCCGAGTTTCTGGCCGGCGGGCAGTTTCCGGTTCCGGTACCGCAGCGCGACAACGTGACCATCGAATGGAAGGACTACGGGATCAAGCTGGCGTTTGTTCCGACGGTGATCGGCCAACAGATGATTCGCCTGTCGGTGGCGCCGGAGGTGAGCGAGCTCGACTACACCAACGCGGTGACGCTGGAATCATACGTCGTTCCCGGCGTCTCGCAGCGGCGGACGATGACGACCATCGAATTGGCCAGCGGAAGCACGATCGCGATCGCGGGCCTGCTTCGCGAGCAGATTCGAGGAGAGGTCAACAAGTTCCCGGCACTGGGGGAATTGCCGGTGCTGGGGGCGCTGTTTCGCTCGGTTAATTATCAGCGCGATCTGACGGAGCTGATCATTCTGGTGACGCCGGAGCTGGTGAGCGGGATGATGCCCGACCAGGTGCCGGGCGTGCCGGGCAAGGACGTGCAGGACGTCAGCGATTGGAACCTGTTTGGACTGGGACTTTTGGAAGGCAAGCCGATGCCGCAGGACAAGGAAAGAGAAGGGGCGCTGCTGACCGAGCAGGCGCCTCACGTCCGCAAATTTGCCAGTCCGCCGGACCAGATGTCGATCCACGGCCCGTGGGGGGCGGCGGATCCGTCTGAGGCGGTTGTCAACAGATAGAGTGTCACGGGGGTTCACGGAGGAGCATCCGTGTGGGAAACGAGGGAAGGAGCAAGGTCTGGCCAACGGCGCCTGAGCGATGGAAGGCCAGCCTGCCGGGGGGCACGGGATTAGGAGGGTGAAATGTGTGGCTCAAAGAGACTAGACGGGGCCATGCGCCGGCGTCGCCATCTTCGGCGGGGGCGGCGGGGCGCGGTAGCTGCACAAGTGGCCGTATGCCTTGTGGTCCTGCTCGGATTCACCGCTCTGACTGTAGACGTCGGGTATCTGTACAACGCGAGGGCTGAGCTCCAGCGTACGGCCGACGCGGCGGCACTCGCCGCGGTGCAGGAACTGGGCGGCGGCAAGAGCGATGTGCTGGCGATGCAGAGCGCCCGGCAGACGGCGGCGAACTATGCCGCAGCCAACACCGTGCTGGGACAGGCGTTGGTATTGGAAGAGTCGGACGTGGTTTTCGGGCGAGCGTACCTTGAAGAGGCCGGAGCGAAATACACATTCGAGCCCGGGGGGACACCCGCGAATGCCGTTCGGGTTCGCGCCCGGCGTACGGCGGACTCGCCCAACGGCGGGGTTCCGCTGTTCTTCGCCCGTATTCTGGGCATATCTCAAAGCGACGTGAGCGCCCAGGCTACGGCGGCCCTGACGCCGCGCGACGTTGCCGTGGTGCTGGACCTGTCAGCTTCGCACAACGACGACAGTTCGCTTCGCGCGGTGAAGAAAACAGAGATCCACAACTATGAGGTATGGAGCGGGCTGAAGGATAACAACCATGCTTTGGCGCCCAAGACCGACTCACTGGGGTTTACCTCGGTTGTCGAGGTTACCGACAACGGTGACGGGACGTCCACGGTGACCGTTCACCTGACCAGCGACGGCCTGGAAGAGACGGCGGCGTTGAGTCACGTCACTTTCGGTTTGCCGGAAGATGCGTGGTCGATGGCACAAAGCACCGCAACCAGCGGCGGAGGCTACCCGGTATCGACGGGCGTCGATCCGACCACGGGTGTTGCGGGCCTGAAGTTTGACGAGACCTCGCTCGGCGAGGACGGGGCCGTCGAGACGGAGGACTTCTCCTTCAAGGTTCCCAATGACTGCTTGAAATACCTGATGGTCGTGGGGACCAAGGCCGGTGGCGAGGCCGACACGTCGGCCAAGTATAACCTTTCCCCGGGACCGCTCCTGGGCAACATGAACACCTGGGGAGACGCCACGGCGGGTCCGAGCTGGAACCCTGCGTCCGACGCCGGCTTGGTGAAGCTGCAAAAGGGCGCGAACTGGAGCCTGAGCAGTGCATTCGTCAGCCAGACGCTGAAGATGCGCGGTTACGGGCAGTATAACGCCGCGGAGATGTCGGTGATCAACAGCTCGTCGGGTGACAGCACCACGGCCGCATACAAACGGCGTGTTCGGGTCGCTTTGGGACTTGACCGCTGGAAGAGCGGCAAGCCGGGCGGCCAGCCGGGCGGCAACGGGGACAACGTCATCGACGCCGGTGAAGTCGTTCCCATGGTTGCCTATCCGAGCCAGAACGTGAACCCGGACAGCTACAGCAAGAAGGTAGGCGGCACGTGGGACAGCTATATTGACTACGTGATCAGCAGCAGTTCGGGGATGTGCGTTTATGACCCGGCGAAGGAGTATTACGGTGATCCCAACCTGCGGTACAGTTTCGGGTTGAAGACCTGGGTCGACTATCTGCAGGAATGCCAGGTTGGCGAAGCGGCGTCGCCCGGCATGGCGGGTGTTCCGACGCAACCGATGGGGGCCGTGGCAGACGCGGTGAAGGAGTGCGTCAACATCATCGCAGGCCTTGAGGGTGACGATCTGGTCGGCATGGCCAGTTACGGTACCGTCAGCTACGGGCCGGCGGACAAGCCGAACAACATGTCCTGGCTGGTGGATGATTTCCCGAGCTTGCTGGCCAAGGTGGATACTCTGCAGGCCGGTATGTGGACCAGCTACACCAACATTGCCCAAGGCATTGATGAGGGTGTTGAGGTGCTGTTCAACAGCCCCAACGGTCGAAGAAACGCCGCCAAGATCATGTTGCTGTTGACTGATGGTGTTGCCAACCAGACGCGCAACCCGGTGTCCTATAACACTTACCAGGCTCGTGAGGACACCAAGGCGGCAGCTCGTGATGCCCGGGATCGCGGCGTCCGCATCTACACGGTGAGTGTGGGTGTTTCGGCGGACAAGGATCTGATGGCGGAAGTCGCCTCGATCGGCGGCGGGTCGTGGTTCCATGCGGAGGGCGATATCGAGTCCTATAAGGACCAATTGAAGGCCATCTTCCGCGAATTGGGCGGCAAGCGGCCTGGAGTGTTGATCGATTGACGTGTCTGCTCCGCGCCCGGTGCCGAAGGCGGCACCGGGCGCATGAGGGTTTTGTCAGATGGCAGGCAGGGGGATGCGCAGTCGGGACGGACAGGGTCTTTGGCAAGAACCAACCGGGGCGCCGGGCGACGGCGCCGCCGGTTGGTTTGATGCTTGGATTTGGTCTTATCAGACGGCGTATCGGCTGGCCCCCGGCTCGAGGGAGCAATGAGGCAGTCTGTACGCGTTATTGTGTTCAACGCCGATGAGGAGTACTCGGCCGCGCTTCGGGCCGACCTTCTGAGCATTCCGGGCGTTCAGATCGTCGCCGAGGTGGATGAGGCGACGCTGATTGAGCAGGCCGTGACCCATTTTCCGGCCGAAGTGGTGGTGATCCATCTCGACCCGATGCCCGAGGCGCTGCTGCCCGTCGCCAGCAGCGTTGCAAGCAACCATCCTGAGATCGCGGTGTTTGTCGTCACCTCGAGCACGGACGGGCAATATGTACTGGCGGCCATGAGGGCGGGGGTGAAGGAGTTCATCACCAAGCCCGTGGATCGTCAACTGGTGGCGACGGCGCTGGACAAGGTCCTCGCCCAGAACGAGTCCGCCCATGAGCGCGGCGTGCTGATCTCGGTGATGGGGACGATCGGCGGCTCGGGGGCCTCGACCGTGGCGACGAACCTGGCCGTCGAACTGGCGGAGTTCGCCAAGAAGAAGCCTGTGGCCATCGTGGACCTGGACTTCCGGTTCGGGCAGCTCAGCACCATGCTCGATCTGCAGCCTGACTACACGATTGCCGACCTATGCGACACGCCGGAAAAGATCGACGCGGGGGTGATCGAAAAGGCGATGGTCAGGCACAATACCGGCATTCACGTACTAGCCCGGCCGAATCACTTCAGCGAGGCCGACCAGATCACCGCCGCGCACTGTGTGGCGGTGCTCAGCTCGCTGCAGCAGATGTATGAATACGTGGTCGTCGACGGGCCCAGTCGGTACGACCCGGGCGGCCTGGCCGTGCTGGACATGGCGGACATGAACCTGCTCATCATGCAGCTTCTGGTGACCAGCGTGCGAAACGTTCACCGGATGCTCGATGAGCTTCGCGCGGGAGGCTACAACATGGACCGGTTCCACCTGATCTGCAATCGGGTGGAGCGTGATTCGAACAATCTCGAGATCAGCCACGTGGAGGAAACGCTGAAGAAGGACGTGGCCCACCAGTTGCCCGACGACTGGAAGACCGTGAGCACCGCCATCAATATGGGGGTGTCTCTCAAGGAGTACTCCGCAAAGTCGAGGATTCGGCTGGCCCTTCGTGAGCTTGCTCGCCGGATTGCCCAGCCGGAGAACGCGGACGAGGCTCATGAAAACGGCGGCAAGGGCGGCCTGTTCAGCCGGCTGCTGAACGCGGTGTGACCGGAGCGTTCGCCGTTGTGATGGAAGGCAAACTACGGACACGGGGATGAGACATGTTTGGTAAAGTCAGGACACCTGCCACACCCAAGATCCCGCCCAGAACCGAGAAGCCGGAGGGCGGAAAAACGATTCTCGGGCCGCGGCCGCCCTTGTCGGGGACGCAGCCGGGCGGCGGCGTCGCCGTGGAGGACGAGCCCAAACCCGCGCCTGCGGTGCAGCCTGACAAGGCCAAGGTTCGCCAGGCCGACGATGACAAGCTGGAGAAGTACTACGCCCTCAAGACGCGAATCCACCGCAAACTGGTCGAGCAGCTCGATCTCAACGCCATTGACAATGATGACCCGACCATCCGCGATCAGGTCGGGGAGGTCATTCTCTCGTTGTGCGAGAAGGAAAACGTTCTGCTCAACCACAACGAGCGGCAGCAACTGGTCAAAGAGATTCTTGATGAGACGTTCGGCCTGGGTCCGCTGGAGGTGCTGCTCAAGGATTCGAGCATCAGCGACATTCTGATCAACGGCCCGCGGCAGATTTACGTTGAGCGCAAGGGCGCGCTGGAGCTGACCGACGTTCAGTTTCGCGACAACGAGCATTTGCTGCACATTATCGACAAGATCGTCAGCGCGGTGGGGCGGCGATGCGACGAGGTGTGCCCGATGGTGGACGCCCGGTTGAAGGACGGATCGCGTGTCAACGCGATCATTCCGCCGCTGGCGCTTGACGGTCCGAGCGTATCGATCCGGCGGTTCGGAAACGACCCGATCACCTGGGACGACTACATCCGGTTCAAGTCGTGCGCGCCTGAGATGGTGGAGTTCCTCAAGGCTTGCGTGATCGCCCATTTGAACATCGTCATCATCGGCGGTACGGGCTCGGGAAAGACGACGCTGCTGAATAACATGTCGTCGTTCATTCCGCCGACGGACCGTATTGTAACGATCGAGGATGCGGCGGAACTGCGGTTGCGGCAGCCGCACGTGGTTCGGCTGGAGACCCGGCCGGCGAACATCGAGGGCAAGGGTCGGATCTCGATTCGCGACTTGCTGATCAACGCCTTGCGTATGCGGCCCGACCGGATCGTCGTGGGCGAGTGCCGCGGTGCGGAAACACTGGACATGTTGCAGGCGATGAACACCGGTCACGACGGGTCGCTGACCACTTTGCACGCCAACAGCACGCGCGACACGATGCAACGCGTGGAGACCATGGTCATGATGGCGGGTTTCGACCTGCCGGTGCGGGCGATTCGGCAGCAATTCGCGTCGGCGGTGGACCTGATCGTGCAGGCGCAGCGGTTGACCGGCGGTCCGAGGAAGATCGTGAGCGTCACGGAAGTCGTGGGCATGGAAGGCGACGTGGTGACCATGCAGGACATTTTTCAGTTCCAGCAGCTTGGCATCGATGAGCAGGGCAAGGCATACGGCCAGATCGTCTCGACAGGCATCCGGCCGAGTTTTCTGGACCGGCTCAAGTACGCCGGATGTGACGTGAGCCCGTCGCTGTTTGAGCGGCAGGTGTTGGTGAAGGATAAGGATGAATAAAGCTGATGGAGAGAAAGCCGCTTTGCCGGGCGGCGCGATCCGAGAGAACGGAACGGGGTGACCAGTGGAATCGTTGTCAGCTTTGTTGTTCTTGATTATGCCGCTTGCCGGAGCCACGCTTCTGGCATACGGCATCTTTCAGGTCGTGATGGACCTCCGGGGCGGGGAGCAGCGGAAAATGCTCGATCGCCTGAGCGGTGCGAAGTCCGTCGACCGCGAGCTGAAGGTGCGGGAATCGCTGCTTCGCAAGACCGCCGCCGAGACTCAGGGGAACTTCCTCGAGTCGCTGGTCGCAAAACTCCATCTGGTAAAGAAGCTGCAATCCGTTCTTGACCAGGCAGACCTTGGCTGGTCGGCATCGAAGGTGCTGGTGAATCTCGCGGGTGCCGCACTGGCCGTGGTGCTGGTCATGGTTCTGCTTCAGATCAGTCCGCTGGTGATCCTTCTGGTCAGCGTCGCCATCTTCGGACTTCCCATTCTGTACATGATCTGGCAGCGCAAGCGGCGCATCAGAAAACTGGTCGAGCAACTGCCCGAGGTGTTCGATCTCATGTGTCAGGCCCTGAAGGCCGGTCATTCGCTCGCCAGTGCGATCCAGTTGATCAGCCAGCAGATGCCTGATCCGGTCGCCGGCGAGTTTGCCCGCGTATTCCAGGAACAGAACCTCGGTCTGACCGTTGAAGACGCCCTGTTGAACATGACGAAGCGCGTGGACCAGATGGACGTGCGGTTTTTCGTGACCGCGGTGCTGATCCAGCGTCAGACGGGCGGCGACCTGGCGGAAGTACTGGAGAAGATCGGCAAGGTGATCCGTGACCGCATCCAGTTGTTCGGCGTCGTCAGGGCCCTGACCGCCGAGGGCCGGTTGTCGGGTTGGGTCCTGCTGCTGCTGCCGGTTCTGGTGTTCTTCGGGATGATGGTGGTCAATCCGGGGTACGCCGCGGAACTGACGGACACGGATTCGGGCCGGAAGATGCTCGGAATCGCCATCGGAATGGACCTCATGGGCATGGCGATGATCAAGAAGATAGTGAACATCAAGGTGTGACACCATGAGCGAAATGGTACTGTTCGGCATACTGATTGTGGCGAGCGTCGGGCTCATTGTGTATTCGCTGTGGCCCGCCAAGAAGGCGGAGAGCGATCACATCCGGCGTCGCATGGCCGGTCGACGCCTGGACAAGGCCGAGGCCTTGCTCACCGTGGCGCCCAAGCGGGAACGGTCGGCCGCGAAGGAAATGATCGAGAAGGTTGCTCCGATTGCGATGCGACCGGTGATGCCGGCCAGCGAAGAGGAAATGAACAAGCTGCGGAGCAGGCTGTCTCAGGCCGGATATCGCAGCGAGGCGGCCCTGCGATATTTCCTGGCCAGCAAGACGATCATGGGGGGCGGCGTTCTGCTGGTGGCCCTGCTGTTTGCCATGGGAATGGGGCTTGAGACCAGGCAGATTTTCGGCATAGCGGCTTTCGCCGGCGGCATCGGCTTCATGTTGCCGAACTTCTGGCTCTCACTCGCGCAGAGCTCGCGTCAGGAGAGAATCCGCAACGGTCTTCCCGACGTGCTCGATCTGATGGTCGTTTCGGTGGAGTCCGGTCTGGGTCTGGATGCAGCGATCATGAAGGTCGGCGAGGACATGCACAACGTGCATCCGGAGCTGGCCGAGGAAATGATGATCGCCGTGGCGGAAGGCCAGATGGGCCTGCCTCGTATGGAAGCCCTTGAGAAAATGGCCGCGCGATGCGGCGTGGACGAAGTTCGCGCCCTTGTTTCAACGGTTGCCCAGGCCGAGAAGTTTGGCACAAGCATCGCCAAGGCACTTCGGACGCAAGCCGACTCGTTGCGGGTCAAACGACGACTTCGGGCCGAGGAGCGGGCCCAGAAGACCACGGTCAAGCTGATGGCCCCGCTGATTCTGTTCATCTTCCCGTCGATCTTTGTGGTTCTGGCCGGGCCGGCCGCCATGAAGCTGGTCGCGGCATTCAGCAGGGGAGGCATCTCTGGGGCGCCGCACTAATTGAGACGGCGGCCTGCTCTTGGGACCGATGGTGATTCAAGAAGACGAGCGGGCGGTCCGTTTTTCAGACCGCCCGCGTTTTTTCTGTCGCCAGGGGGCCAAACCCGACCAGCCGGGCCGCGTCGGATCTCAAAGACCGTATTCCTTCATGACTGCCAGGAGGCGCTCACGGTTCGCCGGGCTCATGGGGCAGAGCGGCAGACGGAACTCCTCCGTCAGCATGCCCTTGATGGCCATGGCGGTCTTGATCGGGATGGGGTTGACCTCAAGCGTCAGCAGGCCCTTGGCCAGCTTGAACATCTTGAGATGCCATTTGCGGGCGGTTTCCCAGTCGCCGCGCAGGGCGGCATCGGTGAGGGCCTTCACGTCTTTGGGGACGATGTTGGCCAGCACGCTGATCACGCCCACGCCGCCGATGGACATGAGCGGCAGGGTCATGGAGTCATCGCCGCTGATGATGTCGATATCGGACCTGACGCGGAGTTCGCTGGCGCCGTCCATTGAACCGGTGGCATGTTTGACGGCCACGATATTCTTGTGGGTCTCTCGCAGCCGGACGATGGTATCGACGCTCAGCTCCGTTCCGCATCGGCCGGGGATGTTGTAGAGCACTTGCGGGAAATCCGCCGCCTTGGCCAAGGTACTGAAATGCTGAAACAAGCCTTCCTGGGTGGGACGGTTGTAGTAGGGCACCACCAGGAGGGCCCCGTCGGCCCCGTTCTTAAGGGCGTTTCGGGTCATAACCAAGGCCTCGGCGGTGCTGTTGGAGCCCGTGCCGGCCAGGACGGCGACACGACCCTTGGCCCGACGAACGACGGCCGCGATCACCGCGTCATTCTCCTCGTGGGTCAGGGTCGGGCTTTCACCGGTCGTGCCACACGGAACCAGTACCTCCGTGCCGCTGTCGAGATGAAAATCGACGAGTGCGTCCAGCGTTTTCCAATCGACCTCGCCGTTGGCGTAGGGGGTGACCAATGCCACCATGCTGCCTTTGAACATGCTTTGACTCCGTTGCAGTGGAATCCTTCCCGCCGGCCTGCGGTCAAGCGCCGAGGGCCGGACGGGAGCTCCCATCGTCAAAAACAGGGCGGTATTGTAAGCCTCTGCCCGGTTTTGCCAAGTCCGGGCACCCCGCAGCGGCAAGGAGGCGATCAGGTGGTTGACTGGCGGGTGCAACCGTGCAGGATATGCGGTCGTGAAGCGAATCCGAGTCTGCCCGGTCAAGCGGTCGCCGGGCGTTTTGGGGCCGTTGTATGAGAAGGGAGCAGCCTAATGGAGAAACCGTCAAGCGAACGCAAGCCCGAAGTCAACCGTCGCGATTTTCTTAAGGGGGCGGCCGCTTCGGCCGGCGCGGCGATGGGGGTCGTGGTCCTGGAAGGTTGTGCCGGTCTGACGCGGGTGGGTCCGGCCGCGGCGATTCCCGCGTTCAAGCCGCGGGACGTCGTGCGGATCGGCTTTGTCGGCGTGGGAGGCATGGGGACGAACCACTGCAATAACCTGTTGAAGATCGAAGGGGCCGAGTTGCGTGCGGTCTGCGACATCGTGCCCGAGAAGGTTGCTCATGTACAGAGACTGGCCGAGCAGGCGGGCAAGCCCAAGCCGGTCGGTTACAGCGCCGGCCCTTGGGACTTCAAACGGATGTGCGACCGCGAGGATCTCGATCTCGTGTACACCGCGACGCCCTGGGAGTGGCACGTTCCCGTTTGCCTGTATGCGATGAAGACCGGCAAACACGCCGCGACGGAGGTTCCGGCGGCCATGACGCTTGAAGAATGCTGGCAGCTGGTCGAGACGTCCGAGCAGACGGGCCGTCACGCCATCATGATGGAGAACTGCTGCTACGACCGATCCGAGATGATGGTGCTGAACATGGTTCGCAAGGGCCTTTTCGGGGAGATTGTCCATGCGGCCGGCGGTTACCTTCATGACCTGCGGGCGCTCAAGTTCAGCAGCGCCGGCGAGGGTCTTTGGCGGCGGGCTCACGGCTGGAGACTTGACGGCAACCTGTATCCGACCCATGGTCTTGGTCCGCTGGCCTGGTACACGAACATCAACCGGGGCGATCGTTTTGATTTTCTGGTCTCGATGAGCAGTGCCGCCAGGGGGATGCAGGCTTATGCGGCCGAGCATTTCCCGCCGGATGATCCGCGCCGCAAGGAGAAATCGGTGCTCGGCGACGTGAACACCACCCTCATGCGCACGGTCAACGGCGTCTCGATCATGCTGCAGCACGACACCAACCTCCCCCGGCCGTACAGCCGGATCAACCTTGTTCAGGGGACGAAAGGCATCTTCCGCGGGTTCCCGGACCAGATCTACGTCGAGGGCCGCAGCAAGGAGCATGAGTGGGAGTCGCCGGAGGCCTACCGCAAGGAGTTCGCCCACCCGTTGTGGGTGACGATGGAGGAGAAAGCCAAGGGGGCCGGCCATGGCGGCATGGACTTCATCGAGGACTATCGCCTGATTAAGGCTCTCAGACACGGATGGTATCCTGACCTGGATGTCTACGATGCCGCGACCTGGAGCGCGGTTGTCGATCTATCCGTCAAATCTGTGGCCGGCCGGTCGAGACCGGTCGATTTCCCCGATTTCACACGCGGCAAGTGGAAGACGACACCGGCCATACCTATCTTCGATGCGGACCAGCCGTGTCGTGCTTGATGGCTTGTCGGCGGCTGGGCGGCTGGGGAAAAGGGGAGTTCTTGGCCAGCATGCTCGGCGGGCGCAGCTCGAGGAACGGCTGGCTGGACATGCGGATCAGCGGTGCGGGCCAAAGGCCGATCAGCAGGACGGCCAGGCAGCAGCAGAACACACCGAACTGGAGCGGTCGGCTGCGGGTGACGAGAGCAAACCGGTATCGGGGAGGCCGCAGATAGCAGGCGGCGACGATTCGCAGGTAATACGCGGCGGCAATGGCGGCGTTGATGACGCCAATGACGGCCAAGGCGATCAGGGCAAGGCGATGGGGGTGGCTCGGGTCGACTGACAGGGCGCTGCTGAAGATGTACAGCTTGCCGAGGAAGCCGGCCGTGGGAGGCAGGCCCATCAGACTGAAAACACAGACCGCCAGAGCGAATGCCGCTGACGGATGGCACCGCGACAGGCCGGCCAAGTCGTCCAATTCCTCGACTTCGCGCCCGTCAGCTCGGGTGACTGACAGAACCGCGAAAGCCCCGAGGTTCATCAGGCCGTAAACGGTGACGTAAAAGAGCATGGCGGAGAGGCCGTTTCGCAGCGGTCCGCCTCCCGCGACGGGGCCGGCCAGCACGGCTACCAGCATGTAGCCGGAATGAGCGACGCTCGAATAAGCGAGGATCCGCTTGACGTTGGTCTGCAACAGGGCCAGGGCATTACCGACGATCATTGTTGCCACCGCCGCAATCCACAGGAATGCAAAGCCGATGTCGGGAATCTCCCAGCCAAGCGGGCCGGTCCCTCGCGGCTGGACCAGCATGAGCAGCTTGATCAGCGCAACGAAGCCGGCCAGTTTGGGAAAGAAGCCGAGCAGCCCGGCGGTGGGGGAGGCCGAGCCCTGATAGACGTCGGCGGCATAGGCGTGGAAGGGCACGGCTGCGATCTTGAATGCGATGCCCGAGAAGGCCAGGAGCATACCGATGATGACGTAGGCATGGTTGCCGTCGAGATTCATCCGGCTCAGGCAGGTGTCGCCGGATGCTCCATAGAGAAAGCTCAGGCCGTAGGCGAGCAGTGCGGCGGCCAATGCGCCGAGGAAGAAATACTTGAAGCCCGCTTCCTGGGCACGGATGTCACTTCGTCCCATGGAAACCAATATGTAAGTGGGCACACTAACCAGTTCGACGGCCAGGAACAGCAGGACGAGGTCGTCGGCCATGGTCGTCAGCATGATGCCGGTCAGGCTGAACAGGATCATGCTGAAGATTTCGCCGCGCTGTTCCTCCTGCGGGATGTGATGGTGAACCAAGAGCACGACCAGGCCGATGCCCAAGGCCGTCAAACGCACATACCAGGTCAGGCTGGTCAGTTCGACGCCGAATGCGCGGATCGGCCGTTCCAGCGGGCCGGCTGCCCATGCTATTGCCAAGGCAGCCAAAGCGGTGAGAAACGCCAGGAGAAACGAACTGGCTCGCACGGCTTCTTGTCGGGCCAAGCCGATAAGCAAGACCAGCGACGCGCCTGCCACGAGTGTCACCTCGGGGGCCAGAAGAAGAAGGGAGGAATCATTCATAGTCGAGGCCTCCGTGCCATGAGGCTCGACGAGTAGTCCCGAGTGGTGAACGACGGTTCAAGAATGTTTCATCCGGTAGTTCGTGGCGCTGGACGGTGATTCCTGAATCCTGGGTTTTCCCAGGCGTCTCTCGCAGCCGGGCCAGAATCTGTCTGTCTGCCGCCGGACGAATGCTGCTGAGAATCACATTGGGAAAGAGGCCCAGGACGAGGCATGCGGCGGCAATGGGGGCCAGAATGCCGATTTCGCGTTTGTCCAAATCACGGGACAGGCCGGCGTAGTCTTCGGGCGCCCGTGCCGGCTCGCGCAAGGGGCCGAACAGCACCCGCCGGCACAGATACAACATGTAAGTCGCTCCGAGGATTACACCCGAGGCGGCAAAAGCGGCGTGCATGATTCCTAGCGGGCCGGTGCCATCGGCGTTCGACGTCAGGGTGCCGAGCAGGACGAGGAACTCGGCCACGAAGCCGTTAAGACCCGGCAGGCCGATGCTGCTGAGAGTGAAGAAGACAAGAAAGAACGCCATCCAGGGCATGGGTCGAGCCAGTCCGCCAAGCTGGTCGAATCGGCGGGTGTGATACCGCTCGTAGATCATGCCGACGACAAGAAACAGGGCTCCAGTGGAGAGGCCGTGGTTCAGCATGTACATCACCGAGCCGACAAGCCCTGCGGATTTCAGGCTGAACATGCCGAGAATGCAGAAGCCGAGATGCGAGACAGAGGAATAGGCGATGAGCTTCTTGATATCCTGCTGAACCCACGCCGCCAGGGCTCCCCAGATGATTCCGCCGATGGCCAGTATGGCCATCAGAGGAGCAAACGCAAATGTTGCCGCGGGAAGCATCGGCAGGCTGAACCGCAGGAATCCGTAGGTGCCGAGTTTGAGCAGGATGGCGGCCAGCAGGACACTGCCGGCCGTGGGTGCTTCAGTGTGGGCCAATGGCAACCAGGTGTGGAGGGGGAACAGCGGCACTTTGATGGCAAAGCCGGCTGCAAAGGCGACGAAGAGCCACCATTGCGTCTCGGGCGGCAGCCGCAGGGCATAGAGTGTCTCAAGGTCGAAAGTGAACACACCGACGCCGTTTGCCGAAGCCGGCAGCGAATACGCCTGGTAAGCCAGGAAGAGAACGCCTGCAAAGGTTAAGACACTGCCGGCGAAGGTATAGATGAAGAACTTATGAGCGGCCTGTTGCCGTTTCGGACCGCCCCAGATGCCGATGATGAAGTACAGCGGGATCAGCGTGAACTCGAAGAAGATGTAGAAGAGCAGCAGATCTCGGGCGCAGAACACGCCGATCATGCCGGCTTCGAGCAGGAGCATCAGGACATGGTATTCCTTGACTCGCCGGCGGATCGACGCGAAGCCCGACCATAGTGTCAGCGGGGCGATGCCGGCCGTCAGCACAACCAGCCATAGGCTGATACCGTCTACGCCGACATGATAGCGGAAATCGACGTAGCCGGCCCCGCGAGCTGCCGATGGGGCGGTCTCTTCGTCGCTGACCCACAGCCGGTCGAGACACAGCGCATAGCGTCCCTGCTCGGCAAGAGATCGACCACTGCGGTCTACTGCCCCGAAGAATAGCAGGATTGCCAGGAGGGTCAATATCGCGGTGGCCAATGAGAAGCCCATTGCAGTGCGGCGGATCCGGCGGGCGGCGGCCTCATCCGCTTCGCGAGCCTCGGCGAGGCCAACGACAACCGCACCCACCAGTGGCAGGGTGATCAGCAGTGTCAAGATCCAGGTTTCCGCCAACTCAGTCATAAGGTTTCTACTTCATCAGCCAGACGATCAATGCCATCAGGACGATGCCGCCGGTCATCACCACGCCGTAACCTTGCGTCGCTCCGGTTTGCAGTGTGCGAAGCGCCGCACCGAGGGCCTGCGGAACGGCCACGATCAATCGCAGCGTGCCGTCGATGAAAAACTGGTCGAGGGCGTACAGCGAAGCGCCCAACCTCCACAGGGGCCGGACGATCAGGGCATCGTACGCCTCGTCAACGTAGTACTTGTTAACCAAAAGCCCGTGGATTCGGGGAAACGCCTGACGAACGGTCTGCGACCATGTCGGACGCCGGACGAAAAGCACGTAGGCGGCCGCTATGCCCAGGATCGCCAGTGCTGCTGACACATACATCAGTGCATATCCGTCGCCGTGAGTCCGGTGTCCCAAGCGGGGAATCGATGCTTCCTTGAACGGTGCGACGACCGGGGCGAGAAACTCGTGGAATGCGCCGCTCGGCTCGAACAGTCCTGCAAACCCCCCTGGGCGAATCGCCACGCCCGCGTAGCCGGCGGTGACGGTCCCCGCGGCCAGCAGGACAAGCGGCACCAGCATCCAGCGGCCGGTCTCGTGTGGATGAACGCCTTCGGGAATTCGCGGTTCGCCGTGAAAGGCAATGAACATCATGCGGAAGGTGTACAGCGCCGTCAGGATGGCCGTCGTCATGCCTAGAATTCCATACACCGGATGAAACACGAAGGCGGCGTGAATGATCTCGTCTTTGCTGAAGAACCCGGACAGCAGGGGGAAGCCCGCCAAGGCGAGCGAGCCAATCAAGAATGTCAGGAAGGTGACGGGCATGATGCTTTTCAGGCCGCGGAACTCGCGGATGTCGATGATGCCGCCCATGGCGTGCATGACGCTGCCGGCCCCCAGGAACAGCAGGGCCTTGAAGAAGGCGTGAGTGAACAGGTGGAAGATGGCCGAGTCCGCCGCGAAAACGCCGACGCCGAGGAACATGTAACCCAACTGGCTGATGGTCGAGTAAGCCAGGATCCGCTTCATGTCGTACTGGGCGATTGCGATGGTTGCGGCAAATAGGGCGGTGGCCGCCCCGACAACCGCAACCGTGTTCAATGCGACCGGCGAAGCCGCGAAAACGGGACCGCATCGCACGACCATGTAGACGCCGGCCGTGACCATCGTGGCGGCGTGGATTAATGCGGAGACCGGACTGGGACCTTCCATGGCGTCCGGCAACCACACATGTAACGGCAATTGGGCGCTCTTGCCGACCGCCCCGCAAAACAGAAGCAGGGCGATAGTCGTGGTCTGGCCGGCGGTCAGATGTCCGAGATAGCTGAAGGCCGTGGCGTAGTCGAGCGGGCTTTCGCCGGGCGGCACGTGCGGGGCCAGCCAGCGGTAGAGCAGGAGAACGGCCAGGCCGAAGCCGAAATCGCCGATGCGGTTGACCACAAAGGCCTTCATTGCCGCTCCAGCCGCGGCCGGGCGCTGATAGTAGAAGCCGATAAGCAGGTAGCTGCACAAACCGACTGCTTCCCAGCCGAGATAGAGCAGAAGGAAGTTGCCGGCCAGGACCAGCGTGCACATGCTGCAGACGAACAGGCCCATGAAGGCGAAGAACCGTTCGTAGCCGCGCTGGGGGCGTCCATGATGTCGCATGTAATCGCGGGAGTAGATCACGACCAACAGAGCAACGCCGCAGATGGTGGTCAGCATGATCGTTGTCAGTGGATCGACCTGAAAACTGATGTTGAACGAGACGCCGGCCGCCGGAACGAACCATGAATAGAAGATATAGGGGTCATCATAGGCTCGAACCGGCAGTGAGGCGACCTCGAGAAGAAGGAGAATGCTGCATACCAAGGCCGCACCGACGCCGATAATGATCGGCCAGTGACTGGCGCCCTTGATCGCGCGCGGGCCGGCCAGTCCCGCGATCGCGGTTCCCAGCAAGGGCAGCAGAGGGACCAGTGGGGCGAGGTTCAGAATGTCGGTGTCGACTGCGGCCAGCATCATCGTCGTGTTGTCCGTTTTGCCGCGGCCGGCATTGCCTGGCGAAGCATGAGCCGCCAAGCCGGCCGCTGCGAGTCTATCCCCGCATTTCCTCCCAGGCGTGACTGTCCAAGGTTGTCCTTCGGCGGAACAGCAGGACAACCAATCCGAGGGCCAAGCTGGCCTCTACGGCCGCGACCACCACCAGGAACAACGAGAACACCTGTCCGGTCAAATGGCCATGCTTGAGGCCGAAACCCACGAGGTTGAGAATCACTCCCTGGAACATGACTTCCGTGGACAGGAACATGAGGATCATGTTGCGGCGGGCGAGAAAACCGGCGACACCGATCCCGAAGAGGATCGCGCCGACCAGAATGTAAGCGTTCGTCAGGTCCATCGTTTTCCCGGCGTTGCAGGGCCGACGCCCCTGTCGGCCCATCTTTCCGCGATGCATCCCCGAGCCCAACGCAGTGGGGCCGACGCCCCCATCGGCCCATCTTTCCGCGATGCATCCCCGAGCCCAACGCAGTGGGGCCGACGCCCCCGTCGGCCCATCCCATTTCAAAACGGCGGTGCTTCACGGCCGCGCCGCTTGATATCCGTTTCTTCCGCCTGCGCCGCCAATTCGGCGGGCGTCAAAGCCTCAGCCTCGATCCGCTTGCGAGCCAGACTCACAGCTCCGACAAGTGCGACGAGCAGCAGGATGCCCGCGGTTTCAACCGCCAGGACATAGGTGGTCATCATGCTCTTGCCAATCAACCGCACGTTGCCGGCGGACTCGTCGTCGACGGGGGACGACTGCCCGGCGTTTGTGGACGCGGCAAGCGACCGTCCTTCGCTCTCAGTGGCACCGACAAGCACGCCGGTGTTTGCCATCTGCGAGGCGGAATCAGCCGAAACCATCGCCTGGACGACGGCAGCGGACAGAAGAAAGCCCAGCGTGACCGCCGCCAGCGGCTCACGTCCTGTCAGGTTCGCCGGATCGGTTTCCTGCTGCTGCGTCAGCATGATCACAAAGACATAGGTTACAAGAATCGCTCCGGCGTACACGATGACCAGGGCCGCGCCAAGGAACTCGGCCAGGGCCAGCAGACATAGTGCGGCCACCGCCAGGACCACGAGCACGAAGTACAGCGCGCAGTAGATCGGCTTCGGATGCGTCACCACCCGGACCGCCGCCACAATCGCCACCAGGGCGAAGAGAACAAAGAACGCTCGTCCATCGAACGCCTCACCGATCCAGCGAACACAGTACGTTGCGATTGCCGCCAGCGATGCGGCCCCGAGAATGCGCGCGGTCCATCGCAGCGGTCGGCCTGTTGATCGACCGGCGGGCATGGACAAATACACGCCCGCCGCGCCGAGGGCCAGAAAGGCATACAGAATGTACATGCCAGTCGTGGTCACAAGCTACCGGCCTCCGTTTCATTGCCGTATGGTCGGGGTGACGGCGAAATCAAGCCGCCGGTGCCGCCATAGCCGGTGATGGGCGGGTTCTTGCGCGGCTTCTCGTCCCGCGTCTGATCGAACACTTCGAGCAGCTTGTTGATATCGAAGATCATCTCCTGCCGCGAGTACCCCACGATCGAGTATTCCGGCGTCAGCTCGATCGCATCTACCGGGCAGGCCTCTTCGCACATGCCGCAGTAGATGCACACCAGTTCGTCGATGTCGAAACGTACGGGGTACTTCTCGCGATCGGGCCACGGTGCCTCCGCCCCGACGATATGAATGCAATGAGCCGGGCAGGCCGTCTCGCACATGAAACAGGCCACGCAGGCCACGCGGCCCTGCTCGTCGCGGTTGAGCCGGTGGACGCCGCGATAGATCTCCTTGCGGACCTTTACCCGCTCCTCCGGATACTGAACCGTCAACCGCTTGGCGAACAGATGCCGGAACGTGGTCTTGAGGCCGTTGATGATCTGCGGCAGATAGAGCTTGTCCGCGGCCGTCAACTTCGGCTCAGTGATCTCGATGATGTCCTCATCCTTGATCATGCGCGATCCCGCCGTCATGGGATGAATGCCAGGTCCACCTCGATCGGTTTCTGGTTCGTCTTGCCGATAGAGAAGTCTCCGCTCAGCGGCCGATCCGAGAATCCGCCGAGATCGGCTGTTGTCACCGTGTAATCGCCGAGGAATCCGCGGAAGCGGACCTCGCCGTTCCCTTCCACGGTCGCCACGGTCTCGGTGGTCCACCACGTACCCTTGATCCGCTTCATCAGCTCCTCGTAGGCCGGTTTGGGCGTCATGTCTTCGCGCAGCAGACCGGCGGGGGCACCTTGCCATGCGTTATAGTCCGTGAAGTCCCACCAGGTGATCGCCTCGACGGCCGGATGGCTGAACAAGATGGTATAGAACCGCACGACTTCTTCGGCTTGTCGTTTTTCGCCCTCGGGTGTGCTGGCCCATTTGAACTTGGAGCCGGCCTGCTGCCGCTGCTCGGCCAGATTCCTGCCTTGGGCGCCCGAAATGAACGTCGTTTCAGTGAAGTGCAACGGCTTGCCGTAGCGGGCAAACCTTTCGCAGACGTCCCAGATCTTTTCGGCCGGCCACGCTCCGCCGTGCTGATGAGACTGAATGCCGATCACGTCGTAAAGGGGCCTGCCTTCGTCGTCCACCAACTCGTCGATCACCTTTGCGGCGAACTCGTCGCCGACGGCGTAATCATTGATGATTAATGTGGCCTTGGGATTGCCTTTGCGCGCGGCTTGGAAGGCGGCTCGGACAAAGGGCCCGACTCCCATATCACGAATGATCTTGGTCAGTCTGGGAGAGTTCTTCTTGCAGTCCGGCCGATCGTAGTGCGTTGCCTCGTTGACCACGTCCCAGATATCGATCTGCCCGGCGAAGCGGCGGCTGCACTCCTCGATCCGCTCGAGTTGAAGTCGCAACACCTCCTTCGGATCGTCCGGAAGCCATTTTGGATCGAACCAGTTCCAGGCCAGCGGATGTCCCTTCGTCATCACGTTGTGGGCGGCGCACCAGTCGGCCATCACCTTGGTCTTGTCATAATCAGGCCTTCCGCGATCTTTCTCATAGTGCCACCAGTAGAAAGGCAACGTCGCGTAGTTGAGCAGGGCGGCGTAATGCTGCTCGTAAGCGGCATTGGCCTCGGGGCTCCCGCAGGCGCCAAGCTTGAAGATATTGGAGCCGAAGAGAAACGCATGGCGCGTTTGTCTGATCCGCACGTGAAGCCCGGCAGGAGGCACTCTGCCATTGTTGGTGAGTCGGAGCACGATATCGCCCTTGCGATGCTTCTCAATCCGTGCGTCCGCCTGGCCGAGAATGTCGGCCTCCGGGAGCGGGGCGGCCAGGGTTGCGGCCGCAAGAATCAGTGTCAGAACGTTCATTCGAACCTCCTTGTCAGCGAGCCTTCGATGGGCGGCAGGTTGGCCTGGCGGCCGGTGATGGCCGGCGACCAGACATAGAATCTCAACACGGCCGCCCCGAACACGGCTGCATTGCACAGCGGCGACCAGAACGACGCGACGACGTTCTTATAGAGCAGCAACGAGGTCAGGACGACCAACGCGATGCCCGCCGGCACCAGGCCGTTCCAGGCAAACCGCATGAGCTGGTCGAATCGCGGCCGAAAGAGCGTCCATCGAACCCACATAAAGAAAAGGATGAAGACGACGACCTTGCTGAGCACGATGGCAAACTGGCACAAGGCGGCGGCAAGCGTCTGCGACTTGTAGATCCAGTCGAGCCAGCCCCAGCCGAGCCGCGTGCTGAAGGGGAACAGCTCCCAGCCGCCGAGAAACAGAGCGGTCATGAACGCGCTTACTGTGATCAGGTGGGCGTATTCGCCAAGGAAGAACAAGGCCATTTTCATCGAGCTGTATTCGGTGTGGTAGCCCCCGACGAGTTCCTGCTCGGACTCGGCCAGGTCAAAAGGCATGCGGTTGGTCTCGGCGAAGGCCGTGACGAGCAGTATCAGGAACGCCAGCGGGTGCAGCAGAACGTTCCACGTGGACTGCATCTGGTACTCGACGATCTTCTCCAGCCGAACCTGCCCGGTGGTGAGCACCACGACGAGGATGGCCAGCCCCATCGGGATCTCGTAGCTGAGCGTCTGGGCGGCGGCCCGCATTCCGCCGTAAAAGGAGAACTTGTTGTTGCTCGACCACCCGGCCAGTACCAGCCCGTACACGCCCATGGCCCCGACCGCCAGAATGTAGAGCAGGCCGATGTCCACGCCGGCCACCTGCACGCGCACCGGCTCGGGCCCGCCCAGGTCAAGCGGGCCGCCCCAGGGGATTACCGCGAAGCCGATCATTGCAACGGCAAAAGCGATGCACGGCGCAAGGAAGAACAAAGGCCGATCCGCGCCGCGGGGTGTGAAATCTTCCTTGAGCAGGAACTTCACCCCGTCGGCTATCGGCTGCAGCAGGCCCAGCGGCCCGGCCCGGTTCGGCCCGATTCGGTCCTGGAGCCATGCGCATACCTTGCGCTCCAGCAGGATAGCATATGCGACGAACCCCATGATGATAGTGATGAGCACCACCATCAGTGCCACGCTGAAGCCGAGTTGGGTCTTGAGCAAGTCGATCATCTTCAGTGCTGAAATCTCGGCTGCGGTTCCGGCACGTGCACGTCCGCCATGGCCGGCACCGTCGGGATCATCATCTTCCGCACCTTCTCACTCGCATACAAGCCTGTGTGGCCGGCGATCGCGTACAGGTACTGCCCGTCATGCATGGCTCCTTCGGGCGGATCGACCGCTCTCTCAAACGGTTGTACCAGGCCGGCGTGGTTCATGAACGTCCCCTGACGCTCCGTCCACGCACAGAAGGGCAGCACAACGTCGGCCCGTGCGGTCAGCCTGTTGGGGAACATGTCCTGAACGATGAGCAACTCGGGTTTTGCGGCCGCGTCCGGCAACGTCTGTGTGGGCCAGTCGTTGTCGGGGTAACCGCCGACGATCCACAGGGCCTGAAAACGCCCGGCGGCAGCCTCTTTCCATAATTCCTCACGTGGCAGCACCGGCCCGCCCATCGCCGTTAGAATCGCCTCGATGCCTCGGCGGTTGGGGTGCTTCTCGGGTCGGATGACGAATCTGGCCGACTCCTCGGCCGCCCCGACGGGAAAAACCTCCGGCTCGCCAATCGTGTGGACGTCGCCCAGCGACAGGGCGGCGTGCGGAGCGATCCGGCGGACGAAGTCGGCCAGGAGCCAAGCCTCTTCGCAGCACATTTCCGGAGACAACTGGACGGCGACCGATGCGGGGCCGTGCCGGTCGATTGTTTGGCTTAGTCGCCGGCGGACGAGCTCCGGAGCCGATTCCCAGAGCAGCGGCTCGTGGCCATTTTCGCAACGAACGGCGGGCGTCGACAGCCGTTTCTCATCGAGAATGAACTTCCAGCCGAACCGCCCGTCGTCACAGATCCACCAGTCGTTCACGCCAACGTTCCATCGAGGCCTGAGCCGGTAAACACGGTTGCGGTTTTGATCGATGCGGATCGCGCAGCCGGTGCTGCACGCCCGGCAGATCGAGTTGGTTGTCGTCAGGAACCATACCCGTTGGGCGAAGAGGAAATCCTTGTCCAGCAGCGCCCCGACCGGACAGATGTCCACGACGTTGCCCTGCAGCTTGTTGGTCAGTGGTCGGCCGGGGAAGGCATCAATTTCAGCGACATGACCGCGGTTCACGATGCACAATTCACTCGTCCCGGAGACTTCGCGAGTAAATCGCACGCAGCGAGAGCAGAGCACGCAGCGGTCCTGGTAGAGCAGGGTTCGCGGTCCCACATCCTTCTTGGGGTTGACGGTCTTGGGGTCGACCATTCGCGAAACGGCCTCGCCGAACTTGAGGCTGTAATCCTGGAGGTAGCATTCGCCCGCCTGATCGCAGACCGGACAGTCCAGGGGATGATTCAACAGGTAATACTCCATGATGCGCTTGCGGTGCTCGTGGATCTTCTCCGTCTCGAAACGAACCTCCAGCCCGTCGCGGACCGGCGTCTGGCAACTGGGAATCAGCCGCGGCGACCATTCGAGGTCCCCGCTCTTGGGGTCGAGTATCTTCATTTCCATCAAACACAGCCGGCATGAGGCGACGACAGACAGGCCCGGGTGATAGCAGTAATGGGGCACATCGATGCCGGCATCCAGAGCTGCCTGGAGCACGGTAATGCCGTCGCGGCATTGAATTGTTCGGCCATCGATGATGATTGTGGGCACGGATCAGTCTATTAGCCTGTCAGTCTGTTAGACTGTTAGGAAACGAACAGAACCTGGTCGGGTTGCCGCCCCGGCAGATCGAACATGCTCACTTCCTAGTAGTCTAGAGGTCTAGCAGCCTAGTAGCCTCCTCATCCTTTTCTCCCCGCGATCGGCATCTCGTACACCGCGGGATTGATCCTTCGCAACGTCTGCGCCACCGCCGCCGGTTCCTGGCGTCGAATGTGCTCCTCGAACTCGCTTCGATACTTCTCGACGATCGTTCTGATCGGATACACCGCCCCGTCGGGAAGACCGCAGATGCTCATGCCCGGTATCATGCCCATGTTGTGCGAATTCTCGATCAGGATGTCGAGATCCTCGCTGCGTCCCGCGCCGGCGGCGATGCGCTTGGCGATCTTATACATCCAGGCGGATCCCTCGCGGCACTGCGTACACTGGCCGCAGGATTCATGGGCGTAGAACCGGGTTACATTCAGCAGCACCTTGCGGATGTCGGTTTCCTCGTTGATGACGATGGCCCCGGCCGTGCCCAGGCCGAGCAGGCCGTATTTCACCGGATCTTCGAAGTCCAGCTTGCAGTCCAATTCATCGCCGGTCAGGATCCCGACCGACAGCCCGCCGGGGATCACGCCCTTGACCTTCTTGTCGCCGATCATGCCACGGCCGAAATCGTCGCCGTAGATCAGCTCTCGCACCGTCAGCCCCAGCGGCGCCTCGAAACAGCCTGGGCGGTTGACCGGCCCGGAGATCGTGTACAGCTTGGGACCGTTGCTTCCAGGTGTACCGATGGAGCGGAACCAGGCCGCGCCTTGCTCGATGATGTGCGGAAGGCAACAGAGCGTCTCGACGTTATTGACCACCGTGGGTTGTCCGAAAAGGCCCTTGATGGCGGGAAAGGGCGGCTTGATTCGCGGCCAGCCGCGCTTTCCTTCAAGCGATTCGATCAGCCCTGTCTCCTCGCCGCAGACGTACGCCCCTGCGCCGCGATGAATGTGGCAATCGAGCGAGTAATCGCAGCCGAGGATACGCTTGCCGAACAGGCCTGCCGCGTAGGCCTCGTCGAGGGCCTTCTGAAGGATGTGGAAGGTCTCGTGGAACTCGACGCGGATGTAGATATATGCGACGGTTGCCCGTGTGGCGTATCCTGCGATCAGGATGGCTTCGAGCAACTGGTGCGGGTCATGGTCGACGATGTATCGGTTGTTGAACGTGCCCGGTTCGGATTCATCGAAGTTGACGCAGAGATATGTGATGCTCCTGTCGGCGGGAAGGAACGACCATTTCACGCCGGTCGGGAAGCCTGCGCCGCCTCGACCGCGAAGATTCGATCGCTTGACTTCGTCGACGACCTGCTGGGGAGTCATCGTGCGGAGCGCTTTGGCCGCCGCGGCGTATCCGCCCCGCGCGCGGTACGTTTCCAGCCGCCGCACCCCTGCGACGCCGACATTCCTCAACAAGACCGGTTCAAACCGTTTCATGATCACTGCGCTGTCGTCAGGCGCACCTCACGCCCTCTTGCCGAACCGTGCTTGCCGCGCCGTAGCGCACCGAAGGCCGGAACGGTGCCTTCTCACGCCTTCACCCCGTCATACAAATCACTCCGTTCCAAGCCGATCTTGTCATTGTCGGGGTCTGCCAGAATGCGGGGCACGTCCTCGGGGCGCACGTTTTTGTGTAACCGCTCGTTGACCAGCAGGCAGGGGGCGTATTCGCACGCGCCGAGGCATTCCTCCGTCACGAAACTGTATTCACCATCTGCGGTGGTCTCGTGCTCCCTGATACCCAGGTGCTCGCAAACCGCCCGATTGACCTCCTGGACGCCCATCAGCTCGCACGAGAGACCCCGACAGGCGACGATCACTTTGCGTCCTCTCGGTTTGGTCCAATAGTGCGTGTAAAAGGATGCCGTGTCCATGACCTCTGATGGAGCAAGCTCCAGCAGCTCGGCCAAGTCGCGCATCGCCCGGCGGCTCACGCAGCCATAAGTCTCCTGCACGATGTGCAGGGCCGGCAGCAGGGCGGCCCGCTTGCTGGGATACCGGGTGAAGAATCCGCGGATTCTCGCCTTCACCGCCTCGCTGATCTGCGGAGATTCCGCGTCGTCCGGTGCCGGTTGATTCCTGTCGATCGTTCGCCACGCCATCGTTTTCTCTGTCGTTCTTCGCGGATCACCGGGCCGACGCTCATGTCAGTCCGTTTGACTCCGATCGTGGGGCCGACGCCCTCGTCGGCCCTTTGTGACTCTGACCGTGGGGCCGACGCCCTCGTCGGCCCTTTGTGACTCTGACCGTGGGGCCGACGCCCTCGTCGGCCCTTTGTGACTCTGACCGTGAGGCCGACGCCCTCGTCGGCCCTTGCTGACTCACGGTGTTCGTCGAAGTCCGCCGCACGGCCCCGGGCTTGCCCGTGGGGTTCCATTGGCGATCTTCATCCGTTACCTGTCCAACTCTGCGGCGATGATGTTCAGGCTACCCAACACCGCGACTACGTCGCTGATCTGATGCCCGACGATCAGGTGTTCGAAGGCCTGAAAATGAACAAGGCTCGGCGGCCGGCAGCGGGCGCGGTACGCACAGCGCCCGCCGTCGCTCACCAGGTAAAAGCCCAGCTCTCCGTTGGCCGTCTCATTGGCCCCGTATACCTCGCCCACCGGGGGCGTAAACCCTCGGTTGGTCATGATCAGCTCGAAGTGGTGAATCAATCCCTCGATGCTGAAGTAGACCTCTCGTTTGTCGGGCAGTGTGACCTTATCGTTTGGAAGCACATTCACCGGCCCGGGCGGAATGTTGTCGATCAACTGGTGGATGATGCCTGCGGCCTGCTTGATCTCCTCGATCCTGACCAGGTAACGAGCGAGCACGTCACCGCCGGTAGCGATGGGCACCTGGAACGAGACCCCGGACGAGCCTTTGCCGTCCCAATTGTCCGCATAGCAGAGATACGGTTCATCCTTGCGGAGATCGCGACGCACGCCGGAAGCTCGGGCCAGCGGACCCGTCCAGCCCCAGGAGATGGCATCGTCCCGGCTCATATAGCCGATGCCCTTGGTTCGCTCGATAAACAGCCGGTTGCGGTTCAGCAGGTTTTCGAGATCGCTGATCGCCCGTGGAAGGCGTGCGAGGAACTCCTTCACGTGCCGGGGCCATTCGGGCGGAATATCGAACATGAGGCCGCCCACGCGCGTGTAACTGGTCGTGAAGCGGGCGCCGCAGACCTCTTCGAAAAGGTCGTTGATCCATTCCCGCTCATTGAAGCCGTAGAGAAAGGCCGTGAATGCGCCAAGGTCCAAGGCGGCGGCCCCCACACAAAGCAGGTGGTCCTGGATGCGCGCCAACTCGGCGATGATCGTTCGAATGGCCTTGCAGCGGGGTGTGATCTCGATGCCGAACAACTTCTCGCAGGTGTGGTGCCATGCGATGTTGTTGGCCATCGGACTGATGTAGTTCATGCGGTCCGTGATTGTCACGTACTGGTTGTAGTCGAGATGCTCGCCGAGCTTTTCGAACCCGCTATGGAGATAGCCGATATGCGGGGTGCAGGCTACTACCGTCTCACCGTCCAGTTCCAGGACAAGCCGAAGCGTGGTATGCGTGGCCGGGTGCTGGGGGCCGAAGTTCAGGCACCAAAGCTCGCGATGGCCGGGACCTTCGAGCAGCCCCTGTCGCACGAAAGTCGTTGGCTGTGGCGAACTTACGGACACTCAACACGCCCCTGTCGTCACCATGGCGCCCGGTTCTTTCGGCACCCGTCGCGTCCAGCCTGGTTACTGGCTCGGCGGAGCGCCCTTTGTGCCCGGCGTCACGAAGATGATAGGGTCTTGGCGCGGGGGCGGCAAGGCGGGGGCAGGACCGCGCGATGTTGTTTTGAGTTGTGCGGATTCCGAGCCTATAGTGACTTGCGATTCAAAGGGGTGGGACATTGCTTGTGCGGGAACGTCGATCCCAGGACGGCAAGGGACGTGGTATTGAAGAGCAGCCTACAACTCGTGCCGATGCACGTCGGGCAATGCACGCTCGGCAAGAACCACGTCCTGGGCGATCCTCATAGCGACGAGGATCGGGTTGATTTCACGCTTTATGCGTTCCTGGCGGATGGCGGTCCCGGGCGTCGTGCCTTGATCGATCTGGGGCCTGTCGGACTGCCCTACATCAACTGGATGTTCAGGCGCTACGGCTTCTTCCGCGATTTGCCGGGCGCCCCCGACGATGTGCGTCAGCCGCACGGCAACATCTTCGATTGGCTGAGTCGGCTGAACATCGCTCCCGAGAGTGTCGGCCACATTGTCTTTACTCATTTGCACGCTGATCACCATGGCCTGACCGACGGCAAGGATGGCGGGGCGATCCTGCGATTCCCCAACGCCCGCATTTACGTTTCCAGGACAGGCTGGGAGGACAACCTCACAAAACGGGTGAACGGAGGCTGGAACAGTTACGTCGATTTCGCGTTCTCCGACTTCTTGCTTGACGCCGACAAGGCCGGCCGGCTGGCGGTCCTTGATGAGGGCGAGGTCATGCCGGGCGTAACGGTGAGCTATCTTGGGGGGCATTCGGTGTGCAGCCTGGCCGTGCGCATCGAGACTCCCTCGGGCGCGGCGGTGGTCTGCAGCGATGACGTCTATCGGTATGACCTGCTCGAGCAGGGTATTCTGGCGCGGCTGCGGGTGACTCACGCCCGGCTGCTCGCGGCGACCGAACGGCTGGTCGGTATGGCCGAGGCCGGAGCGATTCTGCTGCCGTGTCACGATCCAGGCATCTTCGATATGTACAGCCGCTACAAGCAAGAATGGCTGGGGCATCTCAAGCCTGTGTCGCACCGCGCTGCCGCCGGGTTCCGACGTTCCGCCAAGGTCCTGCTGGGCCGGTTGCCGGATGACAGCGTGCCCTCCCCAGCGCGGCCGCGAGACTGCAAGACACCGGCTATGCCCTGACTTCAGACAAGCCGGGCCTGCTGCAGAATCAAATGGCGTGCCGGTACCTGAAGCGGGCTTTGCAGCCCTCTTCTCCAAACGGTTTCTTCTTGAGGTGCGGAAGACGTCGTCGAAGAAGGGGAGTCTGACGGGTGGGTGTTGATGTCAATAAGCCTTCATCCGCGATGCTTTTCTTAAGCGGCCTGCCTTAGGAATGCCGGCCACGTTTCAACTTTTGCTTACCTTTGCCGGTGATGCTGGTTGAGGATTGGGCAAAGAGCTTCCGCCCTGCCATCCGAACGGTTTTTCCTCGCCGCTCAATTCGCCAGTTGGATTTCACAGATCAGCGGCCGATGGTCAGACTTCCACGTCCAGCCCAACTCGCAACGTGTCACCCGAAGCAGCCGACTGACCCATGCTTGGTCGATGGCCAGCACCGGGCATGGTATCGGCCACGTTGCGTAATGGCCTTTGCCGGCTGCCTCGAAGGCATTAAGGAAATCCTGCCGAAGTCCGCGAAGGTGGATCGAATCTGCAGGCGTATTGAAATCCCCGATGATGATCGTCGGCTCATTTGACATCGAGCAAGCCAAGCGAGTCAAGGTCTGTATCGCCGCCGCCCGCGAGTAAAACGGGTTGCTCCTGATCTCCGGTTGGATGACGCTGAGACGAACACCGCCGACCAGCACCGACGTGTGTTTGTACCAGGCGCGGTCTGCCAAATCGCCACATTCATGCTCGACAAGCTCGCCGCGCGTGATCAGTATCATACCATGATAGATTGTCGAGATGTTGTATCCGGGGAACGCCGCCGCGTATTGGGCGATTCGTTCCTTGGTGGCCGGGCCGGCCTCATTCATGGCGATGATATCCGGATTGACCCGACGGATCTGATCGATGACGCCCGGCCGTTCCAAGGCGCGCCCTGCGGTGTTCCAGGCCAGGACCCGCACGCCTTTGCCGTCGCTGGCCGTCGCGGAAGTGAAACGGGTCGCACAGTGCCACCATGCCATGCAAGCCACGGCGGCACCGAGGCACAACCAGCCCATACGCCGACGACGCCGGACCAGGAGCAACAAGCAGGCTATTGCGGCGATGCCTGCCAGGACAATGATGGGCGTTGCGTAGAAGATGGTGGATGCCGGAACAAAGCTATCCCGGACGGTCAGCCTGATCAGCAGAGCGACAACCCAATAAACCGCGAGGACGGCAGCGGCTTGGTCAGCGATGCTCCCGGCGTTTCTTCGGCACCACGCGATCATCTGACGTTCCCGACGGGGCCTCGTTGCCCGTTGCGGCCCAAACAGACGGGGCATTCCGCACCTGCTGCTTGCGGAATGCCCCGGTTCTGGCGAAGAAAGCAGGCCGACCCTTACCTGCCGAGCAGGTGCTCGATGACCATGCGCTCCAGTCCTTCGTAATCGCGGTTGCGGATGAACTCCGCCTCTTTTTTGCGGTTGAAGGTTCTCACCTTGGCCAGCAGCAGCTCGAAGAATCGCTTGCTGTTGGCCAGGTGGGCGGTATTATTGGACTGTTTCTGTGTCCGCATGACTTTGACGTCCAGACCGACCATCTCGCCGTTGAGGCCGAAGCCGCCTTCCTCGAGCACTCGGACCTGGTTGAACGCTCGCCGCAGGTTGTCGGCGGCAAAGCTCTTGTCCTCGTCAAACTTCAAGCCGTTCTGGTCGTTCAGATGCACGCTCCAGAGCTTCTTGTGGTATAGGGCGAAGGCCATCTCGTCCGACGGGTCCAGCCCGGCCAGCAGGGCGTGGGCCGTCTCGATGAGCCCGCCGACCCGCGACGGGTCATCGGAGAGATAGGCCAGCGAAATGGCGTGCCCGATCGTCGGTACGTAGGCGTGGTCCATGGGCTCGTTGGGCTTCGGCTCGATCAAGATGCGCACTTCCTTGTTGTGGTTGAGCATCTTGTTGATCGCCTGCATGAGGTACTCGTGGGCGATCCGGGCGTTCTTAGATTCGCGGATGTAGGTGCCTTCGCGGGCCAGCCAGAGAACGATCTGGTTGGCGCCCAGCTCGAAGGCGATGTCGATCGCCTGCAACGAGCGATCGATAGCGTATCGGCGACAAGCCGCGCTGTTGGAGGTGTAGCCGCCGTCAATGGTCATCGGGTTTTCCCACAGGCGGGGGGCCACGAACTCGGGGACCAGCCCGTGGTCCTTCAGGATCTTGCCGAGCTGGGCTGCACGCTTGAGCACGGTCGAGGCCGGCAGGGTGTCGAGCTCCGGCACGGCGTCGTCGTCGTGGAACTGGACCCCGTCAAAGCCCAGATCCTTGTAGACCTTCAGTTTCTTGGCGAAGCTGACCGGTTGCCGGACGGGAGGGCCAAAGGGGTCGGCGCCTTCATGAATGTTCCAGGGTCCGAACGAGAAACGGTATCTCTTGGTCTGCTTTTTAGCCACGCTACGTTCCTTTCGAGTTCAAGGCTCCAATACGAATGCATCGCAACATGCCCGGGCGGCAAGCCCGGAACACGCTATTGCCGATGGTAGGGTACCCCAAGGGTCATTCCCCGGCAAGGCGGCTGCCAAGGAGGAGCGAGGGGGTTCGTGACGCTTCAGGCGGGAGGGTGCCAGGGCTCTTTCAGAACCGCGACCGTGAGGGAGCGGCGCAGCACGGGTCGCCTTCGCTTCGCGGAACCTATGCTTCCCCGTGCCAGCCTGTGTTATGGAAGACACCGGTGAACAAGCCGCTGACGGGACCCGCCGGGTGCCATGCCCACGGCTCTGCGTGGGCATGCTTGAGCTGAAAGCTGACAGCAGAATGCTGAAAGCTCGCCTCTCTGAAATCTCCATTCCCAAATCCGCAATCCTGCCCCTTTGAATGGTACCAACGCGTGGTGTCATGTCCACAGCTCTGCGCGGGGACGTGGCTCGATCTGAAAGCTCAAAACCAAAAGGCGAATGCTGATCGCTTTTTTCTGTATAGAAGTCGACAGGTTCGAGGGTCTGCGCGCCGGCTCGTGATGATCCCACAATCTGACGAGCCGCGCGGTGGGCCCGGACGCCCGAGAGGCCGGCTTCCTCGCCTAACCGATCACGGACCACTGTCC
>Ga0116145_1000476_pt1 | contig 47965 bp, 39 predicted proteins | sample AD_JPNHG1_MetaG_FD_89747 | JGI IMG/M metagenome (GOLD analysis project Ga0116145, IMG submission 89747) | Active sludge microbial communities of municipal wastewater-treating anaerobic digesters from Japan - AD_JPNHG1_MetaG | ecosystem: Engineered > Bioreactor > Anaerobic > Digestate | place... | reverse complement strand
CGATAGACTCCCTCTCCGAGACCTCCTTCGCTCCTGGGGGCCTCCTGCCAGCCTCACGGGTCCCCCGGCCTCACCCGCAGCGGCCACGGCCAGTCCCATTCAGAACCACATCGCAACCGCCTCCCCGGGTGTGGGCCGGAATTGTACGCAGGGCGGTTCTCTCTGGAGCCTGAAGGGCTCGCATGGGATAGCCCAGGGCAACGCCCTGGGTTCAGTGGGATTCACGGGTCCAGCCCCGAAGGGGCGAGATAGAAGCTCTCTATTCCGCCCCTTCAGGGCTGCCACGGGGTGGTCTGGTTCCCAGGGCGTCGCCCTGCGCTATCCCATTTCGCTCCTTCGGAGCTCCCGCAGCCACCTACAACGCCGGCCCACACTCAGCCCCCCCCTTGAATGCCGTGGCCTTTCGTGGTAGGGTCCGGGCCAATCTGACGCAACAGGTCGGGGAGCGGCACAAAGGAGCATGAGATGAGCACTCGGGCCCTGCGGCTTCTTGCGATAGGGGCATTGGGGCTGATTCTCCTGGCCGCCGGGAGCGTGCCGGGCGGCGAGGCCGGCGGCGCAGGCATTGACTGGAATCGGGCGCGGCAACTGATCGAGCGCACACGCCGCGGCGAGACTCTCTCGGCGGAGGACCAGGCCTACCTCGACAAGGCCCGGGCCGAGCGTCGCCGTCTCGGCCCCAACTGGCGGCCCGACGGCCCCCAGGGCCAGCCGCCCGAAAAGGGCAAGGAATCGGTCGGCCTCACGCCCCTGTGCGACCTCAAGGGCGACGCGAGGTACAAGGAGATGGAGGGCGGCCTCTACGGCGGCGGGCGGAATGAGCCGCCGGAGGCTCAGGCCAAGCTTGCCCAGGCCGCCGCAGCAGGCATCGCGCCGCTCGACCCCGAAGGCAAGCCGGCCGCCGACGGACGCATCGTGCTCCTGGCCATCGGCATGTCGAACACCACCCAGGAGTTCTCGCGCTTCAAGCAGCTTGCAGATGCCGATCCCGACAAGTCGCCGAAGCTCGTGATCGTGGACGGCGCTCAGGGCGGCAAGGATGCCGCGGCGTGGGTGAACTCGCCGCCCGTGTGGGACGAGGCGGACCGCCGTCTCAGAGCCGCGGGCGTCACACCCCAGCAGGTGCAGGTGGTGTGGCTCAAGCAGGCCCTCATCGGTCCGGGCCGGCGGGGCGAATTCCCCGCCCACGCCCGCGAGTTGCAGCGCGACAACGCGACGATCCTCACCATGGCCAAGGCCCGTTACCCCAACCTTCGGCTCGCCTACCTCTCCAGCCGCATCTACGCTGGCTATGCCGTCACGCCGCTCAACCCCGAGCCGTACGCCTATGAGAGCGCCTTCTCGGTGCGCTGGGTCATCGAGGAGCAGATGAAGGGCAAGGCGGAACTCAATGCCGACCCTGCCAGGGGCGAGGTGAAGGCGCCCGTGGCGCTCTGGGGGCCGTATCTGTGGGCCGACGGCACGAAGGGCCGCGCGGCGGGCGACCTGATCTACAACCGCGACGACCTCGCCGGCGACGGCACACACCCCAGCCCATCGGGCCGCCAGAAGGTGGCCGAACTGCTGCTCAGGTTCTTCAAGGCCGACCCATATGCCAAGGGCTGGTTCCTCAAACCGGCCACGCAGCGATGAGGCCGATCGTGTCCAGGTCGGATGTGCATACCTCCACACAGGCTCTCAGAGGAACCGGGATTCCGCGTACAAGCATGCACGCCCTGCCATGCTGAGCACATGGCTTCCGTGTGCGGTTATCTGGCGCCGATGCACCAGAGGAACTCGAAGTCGCGGACGAAGATGCGGCCACCCGAGACCGCCGGCGACGAGCCATTGCCCCAGCCGCCGAGATTGCCCCCGCCGATGATCTCGAGTTTCGGGCCGGCCTTCAGCACGTAGCTGGCGCCCGTGCTGACGAAGTAGACGCGGCCATCCGCCGTGGCGATGGGGCTGGCGAGCTTCGACACTTTGTCGAGCTTCTCGCGGAAGACCTCCTCCCCCGTGGCCACCATGCGGCACAGCACCTCGCCCTCTTTGGCCACCTTGTAGATGAAGTCCCCGCAGACAACGGGCGACGAGTAGTCGCCGGGGCTCTTCTCCACGCGCCATCTCAGGTGGGTCTTCTCCACGTCGCCCTGCCCGGTGGGGTCCACGGCGAGCGCCCACTCGTTGCCACCCTTGTCCACGATGACCATGCCTCCTGCGGCCACGGGCGACTCCCCGAAGGCGCGAGCTTTGCACCACCAGAGGGGCTCGCCCGTGGCGGGGTCGAGGCCCTGAAGGACGTTCTCGCAGGCAGCGATCATCTGGAGCTTGCCCTTCACGTCGAGGAGGAGCGGCGTGGTGTTGCACGAGCCGGTCTTGGGGCGCTTCTGCTCCCACTTCACCTCGCCGGTCTTCTTGTCGAGGGCCTGGATGTAGCCCTGGCCGCGGGCCTGGTCAACGGAGAGGATGACGGTGTCGCCGAAGAGGATGGGGCTTTGGCAGATGCCGGGGTTGAGGACGAATGGGCCTGGTCGCTCGTGGCGCCAGAGGAGCTTGCCGTCGAAGTCCACCGCGGCGATCACAGCGGAGCCGAACCAGCAGTAGACCGCCTTGCCGTCGGTGACGGGCGTGGGCACCGCGTAGATGGCGTAGCCCATCGGCTCCTTGCCCTGGGGGATGGGCGTGCGCCAGAGGAGCTTGCCGTCGCTGGCCTGGTAACAGGCCAGGTGGTGTTCGGGCACCTCCTTCTTCTCCTCCTGCTCGCGGTTCTGCTTGGCCGCGGTGGTGATGAAAACCTTGTCCTCCCACACGATGGGGCTTGAGTGGCCCGTGGTGCCTTTGAGGGACGCCTTCCAGAGAATGCCCTCGCCGCTCTTGCCGTCCCATTTCAGCGGCAGGTCCTTCTCATCGGTTGTCCCCATGCCGGTCGGCCCGCGGAAGCCTGGCCAGTTCCCCGCCAGGGCCGCGGCCGAGACGGCCGCCGCGAGAAGGAGCGCTGACAGCCTGAGTTGCGTCATCTTCACTTCCCCTCGAACGCCGTGACTAGTGGGAAGGCGCCGGCGTGGCCGCGGCCGCCGGCATCCGCATCGCGAACGCTCAGGTTCCGCGTCTCGCCGCTGCGGGTTTCGCGAATCACGATGTCGAAGCCCCTGTCCTTCACAAACGACAGGCCGCCGATGGAGAAGCACGCGGAGGAATTCTCGACGAGGAACATCGGTTGCTTGGACTTGATGGGCGGCCATGAGGAGTAGTTCTGGCCGCCAAGGAGTTCCGTGCGCCCACCGTCGCTAGTCTTGATGACCGTGGCCCCGCCGTTCTCGGTCTTCAGGCCGAGAATCCACAGGTCGCCGCCCTCATTGACCATGCCCACCTGGTTCGTTTCAGGGTTGATCTGCCGCATCCAGGCCTTCTGCCCCTTGCGGATGCGCCAGCCGGCGGAACACGAGTTCTCGACGAAGAGCTTGCCAGCGTTCGGCGCTGCAACATAGGGCACAGCGTCGGGCGACATGCTGCCTATGTCGCGCACCACCAGCGTCTTCGGCGTCGCGTGCTCCACCCAGGCGAAGTTGTTCCCCTTGCCCCATTCTACAACGGTGAAGCGTTCGATGGCCACGACATCGCAGGTCACATCCTCAATGCGGAACATCGGCTTGCCGGAGGTGCGGAAGGCGGGGGTGACGCACAGCGTGGTGTCCATGCCGAGGATCCGCCGCACCGAGCCGTGGACGCGAATGGTGTCGCCGAATCGGATCAGCCCCTCCTTGATTCCGCCGGGAATGCACACGGTGCTCTTGCCCTCCCTCGCGGCGGCGTCGAAGGCGGTTTGAAGCGTCGCCGTGTCGTCGTCCTTTGCCTTCAGCGCAGCAGGGTCAACGACCACCCACCGGTCGGGCGGGTCCCAGGGGACATCGGGCGTCTCCTCGAGGGGCAATCGCAGGGTGCGGCGCGGGCTGGGGAAGGCGCAGTGGGCTGCTTTGGGAGGATGCGAGACGTATTCCTCGACCGATTCGCCCTCGAGGTCGGGGATGCCATCGTTCTTGACGAGCTTGGCGTAGCCGCTCTGCTTGACATCACGGAGCAGGAGGATGCCCTGGTTGACGACGGCGGCATCGCCGTCGCCGCCGGCGAGGCTCGATTCGAGCAGGGCAATCATTCCGCCGCGGTCGGTGGCGAGGATGGCGGGCACCTTGTTGAGGCTCTCCAGCCGACGGATCGTGAGGGTGTGCCATTTGTTGCGGATGCCGGCGACCCGCTGGCCCCTCAGGGTGATGTGCTCGAAGGTCATGCTGAAGGGGCCGGGCAGCGCATCAATGCCATAGTCAAAGCCCTCGATGAGCACGTTCTTGATGAGGCCAGGCCCGGGCTCGGTGCGGGTGAGGTCGAGGCCCACGGCGCCCTTGCCCTCGGGGTCGCTCGACCGGATGGTCACGTTGCGCATGCAGCCGGTGTTATTGTTCATCCACTGGACGCCGACGGCGCCCGGGTTGCCCTTCCCCACGTCGAAGGTCATGTCGTGGATGGAGTTGTGGAACGCCATGCCCGTGGCCCGTCCCTCGAACATCGTGAGGAGGTAGTTCTTGTTCCCGGGGTCTTCGAAGTCGGGCGCGTTGTCGGCCAGGCGGATGATGGTGCCCTCACGCGATTCGCCCTGGAGGACGAGTTGCTTCGCCAGTTCGAGCTCGCGGCCGAACGTGAGCTTTTTCGTGACCAGGTAGGTGCCGTTGGGGAAGTAGAGGAGGCGCCACTTCCGCTTGTTCTCATCAATGGCCTTCTGGATGGCCGCCCAGTCGTCGGTCTTCCCATCCCCCCTTGCGCCGTACTGCGTGCTGACGTTCACCATGCCCGCGTTGTCGGGGAAGGCCCGTTCATCCGACGCGCTGGCGACAAGCGCGGCGAGCGCAAGCAGAGCAACGGTCATTTCAGCGTGACCCCCACGGTCGCGATGGCGTTGAAGCACTTTACAGGCTCCCCGGCTGCCAGGGCCACGGCAACGGCGCAGTACGCCTCCTGGTGGACCGGCAGGCAACCCGCAAAGCCATGCATCAGATGCGAACCGCCGGCCCCTGCGACGTGCAGCCAGCTCCCCGCGCGGCCCCCCGCTACGTGAGCTCCACGCTCCAATACGCGTCGTCCACGAAGTGGCGCCACGAGCGGTAGCGGCGGTCGCGAATGGTCACGCGGATGAGCGGCGAGCGCTTGGGCTTGTAGGGCCGGCGCACGAGCTTCATCCCGGCCTCCTCCGGCACGCGGCCGCCCTTGCGCATGTTGCAGCGCACGCAGCAGCAGACGAGGTTCTCCCAGGTCGAGGCGCCGCCACGCGAGCGCGGCACCACGTGGTCCAGCGTCAGCTCCGGCGTGGCAAAGCGTGCGCCGCAGTACTGGCATCGCCCTTCGTCTCGGGCATAGATATTGCGGCGATTGAACTTCACCGCGCGCTGGGGCAGACGGTCGTAGATCAACAGGCGGATGATCCGTGGCACCACCACCTCGAAGTTCACCGCCCGCACATAGTCGTGTTCGTCTTCGGGGAACTGTTCACGCAGTGCCGAAAGCTGGCACCAGCTCTCCAGCGTGTGGGCCTCGAAGCGGTCGTCTGCGAGGTGGATCACCTCGGCCACCTCGCGGCACAGCAACGAGAAGGCCCGCCGCGCGGATACCACGTGGATCGGGAGGTAAAGCTTGTTGAGCACCAGCACGCTGGAGTCCAGCGCGCTGATCGCCTCGGCAGACATGGCCCAGTCCTCGCAAGCACTTGTACCTAATGCTAGCACAACGGAACAGGCTTTTCAAGGTCCTGCGCAATTCGCCCACCCGCTGCCAAAGCGGCGGGGCGCACCGTCGCCCAAGCAGCGTCGGACGCGCTGCCTCGCCTACAAGGCCGTGACAAGGTACAGAGCGGGGATCACGGCCGCACAGGCCAGGGTGGTGACGACCCAGGACGAGTTGGCGAGGTCACGGTCCAAGTCGAAGAGGTTGCTCACCACTGTGGCGAAGATGGCAACGGGCATGGCGCCCTCGATCACCGCCACCCGCCACATCAAGCCGCCATAGGCGCCCCACTGCCCCAAGAGCAGCACAACCCCCGCGGCGCTGAGCGGGCCGAAGAGGAACTTGGTAGCCGCCAATCCCAGGATCTCCCGCCAGTAGTGGCGCACGCGGCTCACGCGCAACGTGAGACCTATTGCGAATGAATGCAGACTCACCACACCGAACACGGCCACCGCGTTGACCGGTCGCACCCAGGCCGGCACCCAGACGCCCAGGGCGTTCAGGCTGAGCCCAACCACGAGGCCTGAGAGCGGAGCGAGCACGACCGGGTTCTTGGCTACTCCCCGGAGCGTTGCCCCCACGGTTGCCTTCTCCGCCTGGCCATAGTGGCTTGCCAGCACAACGCCCATTGTGAAGCACACCGGGATGAAGTGCGCTGTGTAGAGCACCGACAGCCCTTGGCCCTGGACGCCGAGGAACTGATAGCAGATGAATCCGCCGAGCGACATGCCGATGTTGGACATCATCCCGCAGTTGAGGTAGGCGCCGCGCCGCGCCCCGCGGAGGCCGAGAAGCGTGGCGCCCATGGCGGCCATGGCAAGGAGGCCCAGCGAGACCAGAGCCCCCACCACGGGCACCACGGCCGCGCCCCCCACCGAGGGGATGCCGAGCAGCCAGCAGCCGACAAGCACCGTGATCGGCTCGAGGGTGAGGAGCGTAGTGCGCGAGATACGCTTGCTGACCTCGGGCTGAAGCAGCATCAGCTTGCGTGCCACGTAGCCGAGGCCCAACGGCAGGTAGATGCACGAGGCGAGGATCGCGAAGCGGGTCTCGGGCAACATCCTGCGTCACAGGCCCCCGAGGAGGCCGCGGATGTACGCCACATCGTCGCGGGTGAGCGCGCGAAGCTGCTCCAGGGAGACGTTCTCGTACTCGCTGTGGAAAGTGAGCGGGCCATCGTAGGCCGCGTCGCGCAGTGCGCGCAGGGTCTCATCCCAGTTCACCAGCCCCTCGCGCAAAGGAACCAGCTCGCGCCGCCACACGGGTTGCCCGTCCTTCTCCCTGCGCACGTGCAGCATGGCCTTGACCGCGACGAGGCACAGATGTTCGCGCGCAATATCCACCGCCATGCGGATCGGTTCGCCATTGATGCTCAGGTGGCCGGGGTCCAGGTAAACGCCCACGTAGCGCGGGTCGAAGCCTTTGACGAGGTGCATGGCGGCCGAGGCGTTGAGGCCGAAGAAGGCATCGCTGTGGGTGTGCACGGCCACACGCACGCCATGCTTCTCCGCCAGCCGCTGGAAGCCTTCCAGGGCATGCCGAATGCTATCCACCTGTGCCCAGTAGCCGGGCTTCTGGTAGAGCCAATAGCCGAGCTTGATCTCGTGAATGCCTGCTTCGCCGCACGCCGCGAGCATCACTTCCGCCAGCGGAGGCGTCGGGTCGGTGAAGTCCCCAGGCGTCGTCACCATCGGCACGCTCAGCCCCATGTCCGCCCAGACCGCCAGCGCGCGAGGCAGTTCGGAGGCCACGTTGTCCGGGTTCACGCAATACCCGGGCCGTACGGCCAGGTCGAGGCCCTCGAGACCCATGCCCATCACTTCGCGCCCGGTGGCCTCCACGTCCATGCCCTTGAGGGACTTGGTGAAGAAGATCAGTTCCATGAGAAGCTCTCAGAAGGTGTGCCGGCGACACAACCGAAAGGACACGAAAGAGCGGAGCAGGCAAGACGACCGCGAGTCATGCGACTCTACGGGCATGAGAAGAAGGAGCAGAGCCGATCGTAAGCCGAGTTCTGTTGCCCTCCGCCCCCGTTCGGCGACGGAGAGCCGCGACCATCCCTCTGGGGCCGATGTTGCCACCGGCCTCGTGCTGCCTACCCGGGAGTCGTAGCGAGGCGGGCCACCTCTGCTCCCTGTTTGGCATTGCTCCACGCGGGGCTTGCCAAGCCGGCGTGTCGCCACGCCGCTGGTGCGCTCTTACCGCACCTTTTCACCCTTGCCCTTTTCCGCCTTCGCCGAGGCGACGGCGGACAGTTGGCGGTGTGTTTTCTGTTGCGCTGTCCCTGGCCTCACGGCCGGTGGGCGTTACCCATCGCGCTGCCCTGCGGAGCTCGGACTTTCCTCGGCCTGCGACGAAGCGCAAGCCGCGGCCGCGTCCTCGACTCTGCCCTGGCGTGATCATAGCCTGTGGCGCAGGAGAAGTCAACCAAGGACACTATCGGTTTGCACAAAGCGTGCGCCGGCCCTTTGCATCTCCTCGAGCGCCGCGGCCGTGGCCCCAGGCTCGATGCCTCGGATCGCGTCGGTCACCACATTTACCTGGTAGCCGTTCGCCCGCAGACCCAGCACGGCAGCCCGGACGCAGTAATCCGTGGCCACACCAAAGACAACGAACCGCCTGACACCCGCTGCGCGCAGGAGGGGAACCGTAGACGGGTTGTCGAAGACATCATACGATTGCTTCTGAATCACGATCTGCTGGTGCTCCAGCGCCCTGGCAATGGCCGCAGGGGCCAACCGTGGGCCGAAGGGCACGACGGCGTGATCGGGGAGCAGTGTGCCGGCGATCTTGCTTTGGCCCGCGGTGCCCAGCATGCAATGCGGGGGAAAGCGCCGCATCTCGGAGTCGCCCGGCACGTGGGCGTCGGTGGACGCGAACAGTCGGAGCCCCCTGGCAGCGGCGTAGGCCACCAGGCGGCGGATGTTCTTCGATACCATCCTGGCGCCTGGCACGTAGAGGGCGCCCCTGGGCACCATGAAGTCGCGCTGGGTATCCACGTCGAAGAATGCAACGGACTTGGCAAAGCGCCGATGTGCGGTCATGGCTTCTCTCCGGCCCTCCCATGCCCAATCTCCTTGAGTGTCCGTTCCCTCAGCGCCCGGAGCCGCCGGCTGTACTGCACGGGGTAGTGCGCCGGCGCCTCCAGCCTGCGGAACCTGGCGGGAAGACGCCTGATTTCCTCGGCCGCGCGTGAGCGCGCGTCGCTGAGCGCCGGAAGGGGGCCAACCAGGCGGCCCCGCCGCATCACAGGCACGAGCAAGGCGCTGCCCCGTTGTTCCTCGCTCGCCAGGGCAATCACATCGCGGCGGAAACGCCCATGCCCGTCCGCCACGCGATAGACCTGCTTCCGCCCGGGATACGTCTCCTTTCCTGCGCTGAGCTTGAGCCTGGGAACCCACCTGCCGCCCACCTGCTGCTCGACCAGTTTGTAAACGCCGCCCAGGGCGGGGGCGTCGCGCGATGTCGCCAGTTCGGTGCCCACACCGAAGGCGTCAATGGCGGCCCGCCGGCGGTGGAGGCTGGCGATCACGTGCTCGTTGAGATCGCCGCTGGCCAGGATGCGGGTTCTCCGCATGCCGGCGTCGTCGAGGATGCGGCGCACCCGCCGGCTCAGGGCGGCGAGATCCCCGCTGTCGAGCCGCACGCCGGACACCCGCGAGCCCAGGGCCGCGGCCTTCCGTGCCGCCTCCACGGTGTCGTAGCTGTCGAGCAGCAGCGTCGTGTGCTCAGGGAACACATCGAGGTAAGCCTCGAATGCCTCCTGCTCGTCGTCGAACGCCATCACCCACGAGTGGGCCTGCGTGCCGAACACCGGGATGCCCAACTGCTGCCCGGCCAGCGCGTTTGAGGTGCCCGCGCACCCGCCGATGTAAGAGGCTCGCGCTGCCAGCAGCCCGGCCTGGGGCCCGTGCGCGCGCCGCGAGCCAAAGTCCACCACGGCCCGCCCACGCGCCGCGCCGACGATGCGCGCGGCCTTCGTCGCCACGAGAGTCTGGAAGTTGATGGTTGTCAGGAGATAGGTCTCGGCAACTTGCGCCTCGATGAGCGGCGCGGTTACGCGCAACAGCGGCTCGCCGGCGAAGACGATCGTTCCCTCCGGCACCGCATCGAGGTCTCCCCGGAAGCGGAACCGCCCGAGATAGTCGAAGAACTGGGGACGGACATGCTTGAGAACGGGCAGCGAGCGGAGCCAGCGGATGGCGGCATCTGTGAAGCGCACATGCCTGAGATAGTGGACCGCCTGCTCGAGCCCCGCGGCCACCAGGTACGAGCGCTCGGGCGGCAGGTCGCGCACGAACAGCTCGAAGCACGCCCACTCGGTGCGCTTGGCATGGAAATACCCCGCCGCCATCGTCAGCTCGTACAGATCGGTCGCCAGCGCGACATTCTCAGCCGTGGGAAACAGGGGCACCAGCGTTTGCTGCATCACGCACCTCCTCTGTCACGTTCATGATAGCGCGAGCCCCATCACGGGACAAGGCGCTGGCCTTGACAACCTTGCGGCGATTTCTGAACATGGTGGAATGAGACACGCCTGGCGGCTGCTTCTGTGTGGGCTACTGCTGCTCCCGGCCTGCCCACGGGCCAAGGAACCGCCCGTGCCCAAGGCCGACAAGGGGCTGCCCGATGCCCTCCGCGCGAAAAGGCGCCCGGAACGTCCCGCCGACCCCATGGACCAGACGGGGACGTTCTCCTTCGACGGCATGCCGCTGCCGGAGGTCATCACGAGGCTCGCGCGCGAGGCCGGCATCGCGGTCACGGTGTCGCCCACTCTCCCCGTAGCCGAGTGGAGCCAGCACCGCGTGACGCTGCGGATGAAGGGCGTAAGGCGCCGCGCGCTCTTCGACTGGCTCGTGCGACCGCTGCGGGCACAGTACGCCATCGAGGCCGGGGGCGGCGTGTGGATCAGCCGCAGCAACGATCTCCTGGAGGAGGAACCGCTGGAGGTCCGCTCGTACCGGGTGCCGACCCACCTGACGAGCACCCGCCCCATGCGAGGGCTGCTGGTGTTCGAGCGCGAGCAGGCCGCTGTGGTGGAGACGCTCGAGGCCTGCCTGCGCTATGTCGAGGAGCGACGCCCGGGCTGCCGCATCGCCTTTCACGGAGCCCAGGATGTGCTGGTCGCACGCCTGCCTCTTCGCGCCCACCGCCGCGTCGCGGCCATCCTGGATGCGATGCGGCACGGCACAGGGCTGGCCCCCCTGCCTTTCCCCTCGGTGCTGGACTTGCAGGCCAAGCTGGACGCTACCCTGGACTGGAGCACCCCGCCTCGGCCGGCGAATCACACGCTCCTCGCAATCGCCGAGCAGGCGGATGTGAACCTCGGCTGGGACGCGTCGGCCCTGGGTGCGCGACTGGTCGCCATCCCCCAGGGCAAATACACCGTGCGGGAGCTGCTCGACGCGGTCGTGCGTCAGACTCCCCTGGGCCGTTACGACTGCGAGCCCGGCCACGGCATCTGGCTCTACCTCGAGGGGCAGGACGAGAACTACCCATCGAGCGGTGCGACACCCTGGGACCGGGCGGTTGTGCAGGCCTACGAGATTCGCGCGCTGCTGCCGCACACAACCCCCGAGGCGCTGCTTGCCCACATTCGCAAGCAGGTGGACCCGGGCGATTGGGCGCGGGGCCTGCCGGCCGCCTCCGTGTTCCTGCCGACCGAGCGCCTCATCGTCCTGCACGACGAGGCTGGCCAGCGCCACATCGCCGCCGTCCTCCGCGAGCTGGCCGAGAACCGGCGGGGGCCCCGTGCCACCAAGTGACTTGCGACCCAACGGGACGAGCCATGCCTGAGCCGAGTACTCGAGAGTGCGACCTGATTCGCTGGATCCGCGGCCAGGCCCGGACGGACGGCCTCGTGCTCGTCGGCATCGGCGACGATGCAGCCCTCGTGCGCACTCGCGACGCCTCCACCCTCATCACAACCGACCTCGTGATCGAGGGCGTCCATTTCGACCGCGCCGTGGCCACACCTGCCGACGCCGGCTGGAAGGCGCTGGCCCGCAACATCAGCGACATCGCGGCAATGGGCGGCGAGAGCACCGCCGCTGTCGTGGCGGCAGCGCTCCCGCGCGGCTTCGCGCGCTCGGATGCCGAGGCGCTCGTGCAGGGGCTGCTGGAGTGTGCGAACGCCTTCGGCATTCGTCTCGTCGGAGGCGACCTTGCTGCGACCCCAGGCCCCTTGGTCCTCGCCGTCACACTCCTCGGCGACCTGAGGGGCCGGGCCCCCATCCTGCGGAGCGGCGCGCGGCCCGGCGACGCGATCCTCGTCACCGGCACCCTCGGCGGCTCCCGTCTCGGCAAACACCTGCGCTTCACTCCGCGCCAGGCGGCGGGCCTCATCCTGGCCAGCAGCTACCGCCCGCACGCGATGATTGACATCAGCGACGGCCTGGCCCGCGACCTCCACCACCTCCTCGACGAGAGCGGCGTCGGCGCCACGCTCTGGGCCGACCGCATCCCGGTTTCCCAGGACGCCCTTCGCCTCGCGGCACTGTACGGCCGCTCCCCCCTCGACCACGCGCTCGGCGATGGGGAGGACTACGAGCTGCTTTTCGCTGCCGACCCAGGCACGGCCGAGCGGCTCCTGGCCGACCAGCCGCTCGGGGTGCCTGTAACCCAGATCGGCGTCATCACGGAGGCCGGGGCAGTTCTCGCTCTCCCAGACGGCACGGAACGCCCACTGGAACCGACAGGTTGGGAACACATTACGTGACTCTGACAACAAACTCCCGCGACGATACGGTGCGCCTCGGCCGCCTGCTGGGCGCGCTGCTGGGGCCGGGCGATGTGGTGGCCCTCCGCGGCCCGCTGGGCGCCGGGAAGACCACCCTGACCAAGGGGCTGGCCGAGGGCCTCGGGGTGCCCGAGCCGCGCCAGGTGACCAGTCCGACCTTCGTGCTCGTGCACCAGTACGAGGGCCGCCTCCCCGTCTACCACATTGACGCCTACCGCCTGAACGGGCCGGCCGACGCCGAGGCCCTGGGCGCCGACGAGATGTTCTTCGGCAACGGGGTGACGATTGTGGAGTGGGCGGAGCGGGTCGCCGCAGCTCTGCCGAACGAGCGCCTGGAGATCGCGCTGGAGCACTCGGGCGAGGAACGGCGGCGGGTGACGATCGAGCCGCGGGGGGAGCGCTTCGCCCGACTGGTCGCCCGGCTCACGGCCCAGGGCGTGACAGCGCCGCCGCAGGAATCTCCTGCTTCCTGATGCCCGGGCCCTCGTAGCTCACCTTCAGCTCGGCATCACCCGTCCCCTGGAAGAACTGCACGCGGAGGGGGTGCTTGCCGGCCGCGAGGCGCACGAAGCCGCGCTTCTCGCTGCTCGCGTGCAGGCCGTCGTGGTCCACCACAAGCTGCTCGCCGATGTAGAGGCGGCTGCCGTCGTCGGAGCGCAGGTAGAAGGCATAGACGCCGTCGGCGGGCGCCTGCACGTAGCCCGTGAGTTCGAGCGCGAAGTTCTCCTTGCCCGCGAACCCGCCGAGGCCCAGAGCGGGCATCGTGCCCACTGCGGCGGGAGTGAGCTTGGCGAACTCGGGCAGCGTCTTCCACGACCCGGCATACTGGCGCCAGACGACGCCGGGGACCAGGCCCTCCGCCCTGTCAGCAGGCCGGGCCGGCACCCCGCGCAGCGTCACGGCCACTTGTAGTCGGCGGCCGTGGCGCCGGATCGTCAGCGGCAGGGTCTCGCCCCCCTTACGGCCGACGAGGGCGAGATGGAAGTCCACATTGTTCGCAATGGCGGCGTCGCCGATGCCCGTGACAACGTCGCCCACGCACAGGCCCGCCGCCTCGGCGGGGGAGCCGGCAGCGACGTGGGTGATCCGCGCCACGCCGTCGTGCGCCACCTCGAGGCCGAGCACGAAGCCATAGCGCCCTTCAGCGGCAATCAGGTCGGCGAAGGCGGCGCGCACCTTGTTGATGGAGATGGCGAAGCCGATGTTCTCGGCCTCCTTCTTGTTGCTCGTGCAAAGGCCGATCATTTCGCCCGCGAGGTTCACCAGCGGGCCCCCCGACGTGCCGGGGTTGATGCTGGCGTCCGTCTGGATCATATTGTTCAATGCGGCGTACTCGGTGTTGGTGCTCCGCTCCAGGCCGCTGATGATGCCCGCCGCAACGGTGAAGCTGATGCCGAAGGGGTTGCCGATGGTGAAGACCGGCTCCCCGATCAGGGCGCGACTGCTGTCGCCGAGCGTGATCGGCCTCAGCGGGCGGTCGCTCGCGAGCTTCATCACGGCGAGGTCGTTGTGCGGATCATCGGCCACCAGCTCGACCCCACACGTCCGGCCGTCGTAGAGGAGGGCGACCCGGCGGCCCTGGAACTGGAGCATGTGGCTGTTGGTGAGCACGTAGCCGGCCGGATGCAGGATGCACCCGCTGCCCCACTGCGTGTGCGTGGTGTGCACGCGCGTGGAGCCTTTGCCGTCGGGCGCGGGCTTCTCGGTGTGTTCGACTCGGGTGGCGGTGAACTTCACCACGGAGTCTTTGCAGCGGTCAAATGCCTGCACGAGGGGCGTGCGGCGCAGGGCCTCGGGCGTCTGAAGGCGGAATGCCGGGCAGCCGGCGCCGGCAAAGGCAAGCGCCAGAACGAGCAGGGTGCGGGACGCAGCCACGGCGGCCTCCGGGGCACTCAGAAGGTGACGATCTTCGCCTGTCGCACGTGGGGCGTGGCCTCGACGGCTCGCAGCGTGGTCTCATCCAGGGCCCCGTCAATGTTCAGCACCGTGATGGCCTCGCCGCCGGCGGTCTTACGGCCGAAGGTCATGGCGGCGATGTTGATCCCCTTCTCGCCGAGGACCTTGCCCACGTTGCCAATCAGGCCGGGCTTATCGTCGGCGAGCAGGATGAGGAGCGTGCCGCGCGTGATCGCCTCGACGCGATAGCCGTCAATCGTCACGATGCGCGGCTCGTTGCGCCCCACGATGGTGCCGGCGACTTCGTGCTCCTCGCCATCCGTGGTGCTCGTCACGGAGATGAGCGTGGCGAAGTCTTTGGAATGCGGGCTCGTGGCCTGCGATACGCGGATGCCGCGTTCCTCGGCGAGGTAGGGCGCATTGATGACGTTCACTTCGTCTTCGAGCACGGACTCGAGCAGGCCGCTCAGGAGATGGGCGGTGAGGTAGCGGGTCTGTAGCTTAGCGGCCTCGCCCGCGTAAGCAATCGCCACGCGGGCCGGGATGCGGCGGAGGAATTGCACGTGGAAGGCGCCCAGACAGCGCGCCAGCGCCACGAAGGGGGCGAGGGCCTCGGCCTCCCGCGGGTCAATGGCCGGCACGTTCACGGCGTTCCGGATGCGCGAGCGCAGGAGCGCGTCGGCGATGATCTCGGCGGCCTCGATGGCCACGCTCACTTGCGCCTCCTCGGTGGATGCGCCCAGGTGAGGCGTGCAGAGCACCTGCGGCAGATCCACCAGGTCGCGGCTCGTCGGCGGCTCCTGCTCGTAGACGTCCAGCGCGGCGCCTGCGACCTTGCCCGCGCGGATCGCCGCGGCGAGCGCCGCCTCGTCCACGATGCCGCCCCGGGCGCAGTTGATGATGCGCACGCAGTCCTTCATCTTTGCGATCTGGGCGGCGCCGATCAGGCCGCGAGTCTCGTCGCTCATCGGCACGTGGACCGTCAGGTAGTCCGCCTGCGCGCAGATCTCTTCGAGGCTCGCGGCCAGGCGGATCTGGAGTTCCTTCGCGCGCTCGGGCGTCATGTACGGGTCGAGGCCGACCACGGTCATGCCGAAGGCGGCGCAGCGGCGGGCCACCTCGATGCCGATGCGGCCGAGCCCGATGACGCCGATGGTCTTGCCTGCCAGTTGCGTGCCCATGAAGCTCTTGCGGTCCCACTGGCCGGCCTTCAGAGAGGCGCACGCGGGGTAGACGTTCCGCGAGAGGGCCAGCAGCAGGGCCATCGTGTGCTCGGCGGTCGAGAGGGTGTTGCCGCCCGGCGTGTTCATCACGATGATGCCGCGGCGCGAGGCCGCCGGCACATCCACCGTGTCCACCCCCACGCCGGCCCGCACCACGCAGCGCAGCCGCGGCGCCGCGGCGATCAGTTCGGCCGTGACCTTGGTGGCGCTCCGCACGATCAGCCCGTCGGCGGCGGCAACGTGGCGCTTGAGGTCCTCGCCCTTCAGGCCGGGGGCATAGTCCACCTCGATGCCCCCGGCAGCCTTGAGTCGCTCGATGGCCTCGGGGGCCACCGTGTCCGCAATGAATACCTTCATCGGAGATTCCTACCTGGCGAGAAGCGCCTTCTGCGCGGCGGCCACTCCGGCTCCCAGCGGCACCGGCACGCCCATTTCCGCCAGCACCATCTCGAGGGCGACAATGGCGCCGAGGAGGTCGAGCGTGTCGGCATAGCCCAGGTGGCCGATCCGCAGAATCTTGCCCTTGAGCTGGTCCTGGCCGCCGGCCACGGCGACGCCGTACTTCTTCTTCAGCAGGCTGCGCGCGGCCTCGGCGTCCACGCCGTCGGGCAGCAACACCGCGGTGAGCGCGGAGGCCGGCCTGGCGGCGTAGACCTTGAGGCCCATGGCCTCCACCGCCGCCCGCGTGGCCTGGGCGACACGGGTGTGGCGGGCCCAGACGGCCTCCAGTCCCTCCTTCTTCAAGAGGTCGAGCGACTTCTTGAGGGCGGCGATCAGCGTGTTGGCGGGCGTGTAGGGCGTGTCTTCCTTGGCCAGCGCCTTGCGCGCCGCCCGGAGGTCGAAGTAGTAGGCGCGGCGCGGGGCCTTCTCGATGCGGGCCCAGGCCTTCGGGCTCACCGACAGGAACGCCAGGCCCGGCGGCAGCAGAAGGGCCTTCTGCGAGCCGACCACCAGCATATCGACACCCCACTCGTCGGTCTTCATCGGCATGGCGCCCACGCCCGAGATCCCATCCACCACCAGGCACGCGCCCGACGTGGCCACAACCTTGCCGATCGCCTCGACATCGGCAGCCACGCCCGTGGACGTCTCGCACAGGGTCACGTACACCGCGGCGATGTCGGGGTCCTTCCTCAGCGCAGCCTCGATAGCCTCTGGCCTCACCGCTTGGCCCCACTCGACGTCGAGGTTGATCGTTCGGGCGCCGAATCGCTCGCACAGCTCGCTCCATCGCTCCCCGAACTTGCCCCCGCGCACGCACAGGGCCTTGTCGCCCGGCGCGAGCAGGTTCACCACGGACGCCTCCATGGCGCCGGTGCCGGAGGAGGCGAAGATCAGGACGTCGTTCTTCGTCTGGAACACGTCCTTGAGGTCCTGCGTCACGGCCATCAGAATGGCGCGGAACTCCTTGGTGCGGTGATGGAAGACGGGCTTGGCCAGCTCCAGCAGCGTCTCCGGCGGGACCTCGGCGGGGCCGGGCGTCAACAGGCGGTCTTTCACAGGCTCTCTCCTTTGGGTTACTCGGCCTCGCTGGCCGCTTGGATTGCTTCGCGCAGCGCGAACGCTCCGTCGAAAAGCGCCTTCCCGATGATCATGCCCTCGACGCCCAAGGCGGCCACGGCCCGCACGTCGTCGAGGGAGGCGATGCCGCCGGAGGCGACGACGGGCGTGGCCACCGCCGCCAGGAGGCGGCGCAGCGCGCCCAGGTTGGGCCCGCGCAGGGCGCCATCGGTCGCCACATCGGTGAAGATCAGGGCGCGGAGGCGCATGCTGTCCAGCTTGTGAGCGAAGGCAATGGCATCCACGTTCGATGTCTCGGCCCAGCCCTCGATGGCCACGCGCCCGTCGCGCGCGTCCACCCCGGCCACAATGCGGCCCGGGAAGCGCTGGCAGATGGCCCGGAGCCACTCGGGCTCGCGGAGCGCCCGGCTGCCGAGGATCACCCGCTGCACACCCGCCTCGAGGTAGCGTTCGACGGCGGCATCCGTGCGAATGCCGCCCCCGACCTCGATGGGCACGGGCAGTTCCCGTGCGATGGCCGAAATGATGTCGAAGTTCGTGGGCCGCCCCTCGAAGGCGCCGTCGAGGTCAACCACGTGGATCAGCTCGGCGCCCTGCTCGGCCCACAGCCGCGCCGCATCGGCCGGGTGGTCGAAGTAAACAGTCTCCCGGTCTGCCCGACCTTGGAGCAGTCGCACGCAGCGCCCGCCGCGAATGTCCACGGCGGGGATCACCATCGGCATGGGGGCCTCGCTCGAAAACACCGAATCGCCGTGATTATAGCATGGGCGGGCGCCACGAGTCAAAGCGGCATCCCTCCCTGCGCCTAGCCAACATCCCTGGCAGCCCGCGCACGCCGCCATTCAAGGCCTGCCTCCAGTGCGCATGTCACACTGTGAGAGCGAGAGGCGTAACTGGGCATGGCCGCTCGCGGAGGGTCACTGATCGCTCGGCCGCCATACCTCCTCACCCCAGTGGGGACGAAGGTCGCTCATCACGGCCTGGCGTTCCCCACGTCGCCGCCATTCGGGAGCGCGGGACCCATGCTGCGGCGCCGGCGAGGGCCGCCACATAACCATCTATGCCCCAACGCCTTACGCTCTCCGGCCAGTCCCGCTCCCATAGTTGCTCATCGCACAGATGAGCGAATATGGCCTGAACCGCGAGAATCGCCCGTTCTCGTCCATCTACCCATGCTGTATCACTCTCCCCCTCACAGGGTTGATACAGCATGGGCAGGCGGCGCCCGCCAGCCGTTCGGCACAGGCCCTCCCGCGTCCAACCCCAACCTCCCGCGGGTTCGCAACCCGCGGGAGGTTCTCGGATTCTGCGTCCAATCTTCCCGGAGGCGAGAGAGGCCGCGGAGCGGCCAAGAGTGCGTCCCCACGCAGAGCGTAGGGACGAGAGAAAGGGGCAGAGCGTAGGGACGAGAAGAGGGGGCAGAGCGTAGGGACGAGAGAAGCGTCCCCACGCAGAGCGTAGGGACGAGAGAAGAGGGGGCAGAGCGTGGGGACGAGGGGAACGTATCGGAACGTTCGGGCGGTGGGGTTCGCTGGTCGGCCACAGGCGCGCTCTGTGTGCCCCTGGCGAACGCCAGGGTTCACATCGCAACCGCTTCGACGTATCCGAACTACCCTATTGACTCCCCTGACTCCGCGGCGCTAGAATACTGGACGTAAGGGGCGCCGTGCGGGATGGGCCGCCACGCACGGGCGACCCGCACATTGGAGGAGAGGGGCTGCGCAGAAGGAGGCGCGAGATGAGTGTGCCACGGAGTGTGTTCGGGCTGCCCGTCGTTGCCACAATGGCGGTCCTGCTCGCGCAGGGCGCGGCCTTCGCTGGTGCCACGGACATCGTGGGCCGCGACCGCTACGATAACCGCGAGCGCAAGCCATCGCGCTACTACGTCTTCCAGGTGATGGGGGTCAGCGGCGCCGTTACCTTCGAGGTGGTTTCCGACCTCGATGCCCGCGAGCGCTAGAAGGAGTACGACGAGGAGTACAAGAAGGCGGGGAACGACTGGCTGAAGGCCAAGTACGAGGCGAAGAAGCGCAAGGAGGAGTTCACCGAGCCTCCGCCCAAGGGTCCCAAGCTGATGCGCAAGATGCCTGAATCGTTCCGGAAGGAGGAGGACGCGCGCGCCGCCGCCGAGAAGCTCCAGAAGCAGTGGGATGAGGCGCTGGAGAAGAAGTCAGCCAAAGAGGCCGAGGAGAAGGCTGCCAAGGCCGACAAGTAGGTCTTGCCCACCCAGGGAATCCGTGAAGGCCCCATCGCCCGCGGCTGCCGGGTTGCAGCCGCGGGTGTTTCATGCAAAGACCGCTCGCCTGGGAAACTATCTCGGGCTGCGACGCCCGCGTGGGTCTTGAGATAGTTTCTAACGCCCCCGCGTGGCCGGGTCGTAGCTGAGCATGGGCACCTGATAGTAGCCCATCGCCGCGTGAGCCACGTCGAGGCGGTAGAGCGGGTCCTGCATCAGGCAGGGCCTCCTGTCGGCCGCGGGAATGGTGGTGGTGTAGATGCGCATCTCGCCGGGGAGGGTGGTGATGATCTCCTCGCGCCAGTCGCCGAGCACATCGGCGGTGGCCACATAGGTTCCCTCAATTCGCGGCGCCAGCTCGCCCCCGCGGAACTTGCGGATTCGACCGCTGTGGAGCAGCTCGCGCTGCGGATCGGCGTCCCAGTAGACGGTCCGCGGGCCGAAGCCCTTCACCTCGTCCTGCTCGATGGCCTCGCCTTTCGCCGTGTGCATCAGGGCCTAGGAGGCCTGCTTCTTCTCGTCGGTGTCGGAGCTGTAGCACTCGGCGCCGGGGAAGCGCGGGTCAATGTCGCTGCACAGGCCGCTGGCGTGGACGTGCCGGGTGGGCTTCTGGATGCCCCAGAGAATCTGGCCCGTGGCGGCGTCGGCCAGGCACATGCCGTTCCGCGGTTGGCGGGCCTCGATGCCGAAGTAGATTTCGAGGCCCGGCCGCGCCGGGTCCAGATCGCCCAAGTACAGGTGGTCGGGGTGGCCGAGGCCGGTGGACCACAGGGGCGCGCCGTTGTCGTCGAGCGCGAACGAGCAGAGGATCAACTCGTCGCGGCCGTCCGCATCCACGTCGGCCGCGTGCATCCAGTGGGCGCCCTGGCCCCAGTAGCGGCGCGGCTCCCTCTCGTTCGACCAGCGCCACAGCTCTCGGAGCTTGCCGGCGTGGAATTCGTAGGCCACGACGACGATGAGGTTGTAGGTGCCGCGCTCGACGATGAGGCAGGGCGTCCTGCCATCGAGGTAGGCCACGCCGAGCTGGTTGCGGCTCGCGTAGTTGTAGCCGTTGGGCCGCCGCAGGAACGGCTCGCGCGAAGGCCAGTCCACGCGGGCGAGCGGCTTTCCCGTCTCGCCGCTGAGGATTGTCAGGTACTCGGGGCCGGACTGCACGCGGCCGTCGGCGTCGCGCGGGTCGCCTTCGCCGGTCTTGGCGGCGACCTCGGCCTTGCCGTCGCCGTCCAGGTCGTAGACGATGTAGGGCGAGTACCAGATGCCCGTCTCGATGGCCGGCCCGAGGTCGTGGCGCCACAGGAACCCCCCGTCCGCGCTGTACGCCTCCAACTTGTAGGGCGTTTCGCTCCGCTTCCAGTAGTCGTTGGCGGGGTCAATGTTGGTGTTCGGCTGCTTGATCACAAAGTCGAGGCGGCCATCCCCATCGAGGTCGGCGATGCCGACCTTCTGGAAGGTGTGGTTGCCGTCCAGGCGGATGGAAACGTATTGAGGCTTGGCGACGGCCTTGTCAAGGTCGTCGGTCTTCCCCGCCTCGCGAAGGATGTAGGTGCACTGAGCGGCCTGAACCGGCGGAGCATCGGTGAAGTCGGTCGTCGTCACGATGGGCTGTTCGTTGAGTCTCTTGGGCTCCTCGCCGCCCGTCGAGCGGTAGAGGTCGAAGGCCACCGCGGGCGGGTCGCCGTCGAGCGCCCGCCAGCTCACGTGCACCTTGCCGTCTTGCCCAATCACGGCCACGAGGCCGCGGCCGAGCTTCTCGCGCACCCGCTGCGTCGCGGAGCCTTCGACCTTCGGCCGCTCGCTGGCCTTGGGCCGCTCGGCGGGCACAATGCTCACGTCGTCCACAAAGGCCAGCACGTCGCCCTGGCCTACGAAGCGGAGGTAGACCTGATCGCAGTCCTGCGGCACCTCGGCGAAGGCTTCCAGCCTCAGCCACTTGTCGTCGGCTCCCGCGCTCGCCGAGCCGATGTCCCAGCTCAGGGTCTTGCCCTTCCGGAGAGCGACGACGGCCAGCTCAACCGTGCCCTTCCTGACCTTGACCCAGGCCGTGGCGAGGTAGCATTCGCCGGGCCTGGCGGGGAAGCGGCCCTCGCTGGAGAGGGCCCAGTCGCGCGGCCCGTCGTGGCGGATGCACATGCTGTGGCCGAGTGAGTGCTGGGCGTCGGCGGTGCGAACCGCGGAGCCCGCATTGGTGCGCGACCACCATTTCCACCCCAGGGCGCCCTCCCCTGCCCCCTCTTCGAAGCTGGCGTTCGGCACGGCCAGCTCGGCCGCGGCACAAACTCCAAGCAGGCACAGGCACATCAGCGAAGTTCGCACCTCAACGCCCTCCTGCTGCGGCAAGCGGCGAATGCCCCGGCGTGCACAGGGGGCCGCATACGCAGACGTAGTTGTCGGCGTCCTGGCCGAGCCTGTCGCGGAATTCGGCCCACATGGCCGGCGTGTCGAGGCACAGGGCGATCGGCACGTCGGGCCGCACCCGATGGATCTGCTCGACGAGGAAGTCGTAGATCGCCGCCCGGGCCTCGTGGGGCAGCGGGCCATAGCGCTTGCCCTTGAGGAACGGCGCCGCGCCGTCCATCGCCGCGGCAAACTCCTCGTCGAGCAGCGCGAAGTCGAGACACGTCCGCGCCGCGGCCTGGTCCATCCACCCGAACATGCAGAGCGAGATGACATCGGGACGGGTGCGTCGGAACATGAGCTCGATCAACTCGCGGTTCTCGTCGCGCCAGCCCTTGACCGGGATGATGGGCGAGAAGCGGAAGCGGACATGGTAGCCGGCCTCCTGGCACTTGGCGGCGGCCTCGATGCGGCGGTCCCAGGGCGCGGTCTCCGGCTCGATGAGGGTGCTTTGGGTGCGGGCGCTCACGCTCCACTGGACGATGGTCTGGCCCTTGTGCGGATAGCCCAGCATGAAGTCCACGTTGTCGCTCTTGCCCGTGTAGAGGAGCAGGTAGTCCTTCCTCTGGCGGGCGAAGAACTCCACCATCAGACGGGTGGCGTCGTACTCGGGCTCGAAGGCATTGATGTCGGTGCGATTGTCCCACTTGTAGATGGTCTGGGGCGGATTGAGCTCGCGGATGCGGCGCTCGGCGTAGGCGAGGAAGTCCTCGATGTCCACCGCGATGTGGATGACGGAGCCGAACCAGCAGTAGGCGCAACGGAAGGGGCAGCCCCAGGCGGTGTGAAACTCCCAGGCGGGCTGGCACACGCGCCCCTCGGCTTTGCGCCAGGCGGGCACGCCGTCGGCGCGGTACTCGAAGCCGAAGTAGCCGTGGAGGCAGGCGGTGTTGAGCTGGGGGAATCGCTCGAGGCGACGCTGGCGCTCCTCTTTGGTGTGGTGGTTCTTGAGCGTGTTGAGCACGATGGGCGGGTCGGCGGGACACGGCACTTCGCCCCATCGGCGGCCCTTGCTCCAGCCCTCGCCGTCCACTAGCGCGGCCAGCCGGGCGTCGGTGACGCCGCGCTCGACATGGGGACAGTCCATCGCCGCAAGCATCCGCTCGACGCGGGTCACGCATCGCGGGTCGCGCTCGACCTCCTCGGTCACATACACAGCCGGCGGCTTGAGGCGGCGAAACATCCGCGGGGCTCCTGGGCGGCGGGTTCAGTAGGTATCAGGAATTCCCTGGTCATTGCGGACGGCGACCCTGAAGGGATGGCAGTCGAGTCTCTTGGCGCCCGGCACGCTCTCGGGGCCGCAGCCGCACACGTAGTTGGTCGCGGTGAAGCCGAGTCTCCTGCCGAAGAGCTTCCACATCTCGAAGTTCTCGGTCGACAGCGAGACGGGGATTTCGCGGTTCCACTTGCGGATTTCGCCCAGGTAGTGGTCGTAGATCTCGGCCCGCCTGGCGAGAGGGAAGGGCTGCGTCCGCGTGTCCTTCGTCTCCTCGCGCGCGTCGCGGGCGGCCTGGACGAACTCGGGGTCGAGCAGGTCCTCGCCCAGCCGCCGCGTCATCTCCTCGATGTCCATCCACATGAAGCAGCAGAGGCTGATCACATCGGGATTCGTCTTTTCGAAGACGAGACGCACGGCCTGAGCGGCATCCTCGCGCCAGCCTCTCACGGGGATGATGGGCTTGAACTTGTAGCGAATCTGGATGCCCGCGTCCTGCGCCACGCGCGCGGCCTCGATGCGTTGCTCCGTGGTCCCGGTCTTCGGCTCGATGAGGCGGCTCTGGGTCGCCCCGCTCACGCTCCAGACGATGATCGTGCCGCCGCCGTGGTCCACGCGCCGCATCCACTCGGTGTTCCACGTCTTGGTGTGGATCACCAGGTAGCGGCCCTTCTTGCGCCCGAAGAACTCCATCAGCGGGCCGAGGGTGCCCAGCTCGGGCTCGAGACACGGCGGATCGCCATCGTCGTCGAGCAGGTACGTGGTCTGCCACGGGTGACGCTTGATAAGGCGGGCGAGGTGGCGGCAGTAGTCCTCGACATTCACCATCGCAACCAGCAGCCCCCCGAAGGGGCAGTACCGGCACTGGTGTACACAGCCATTCTGAAGGTGGATGCGCCAGCAGGGGCGACACACTTTGTCGCGGCGGGCGGGGTCGCCCTTGAGGTTGTAGTTGGCCCAGTTGAACGCCCCGTAGCCCAGCAGCGGGCGGGCGTGCCAGGAGGGGTCGGCGCCCGCGGCCTTGAGGGCCTCGAGGCGTTCCTCGTAGCGGCTGTCGAAACGGAAGGTGTGGAAGAGCAGAATGGGGTCGCGCACCTCGGTCAGCGTGCCCATCGGCACGCGGTTCTTCAGCAGGCCGCCCTCGCCCACCAGGCGCGGCAGGTCGGCATCGCTGAAGACGATGGGCTCGACGGGCCTTTTCAGCGCGCGAGCCACCCCGTCCACGCGAGCGCGGTGGCGTTCGTCGGCCATCACGCTGTCGTGGATGTAGATGGCCGGCGGGTCAATAGGGTACAAGGCTCTCTCCGTTCACTGGGCCGACTGGAGCGGCTCCACGAGAACCTGCCGGGGCCTCAGCAGGTGCGTGCGCTCATCGCCTTGTCCGATGCGATAGCGGAAGGCGCGCTCCGCATCATCCCAATTCGTCATCGCCACAGCAAGTTGGCCGTCGGCGGCGCGCCACAGCGTGGCCATAGCGGCGGGGAGGACGGCCTTGTGCGCCCCCTTGTCGCCCCAGCCGCGGTTCCAGGTCATCTCGATCCTCGGCACATCGTTGACGGGCTTGACCTCGCCGAGAAGCTCGCCGAAGACCATGAACCTGGCGGCGGCGAGGCGCTGTTTGCAGAGTTCGCGCAGGTATTCGGCCTTGGCGCGGTTCTCGGGGGCCAGCAGCTCGAAGCCCATCCAGCCGAGCTGGCAGCCCCACAGCCAGTCGCGCCCCTGCGAGGCGCAAAAGGCCCGCAGTTCGTCGTTCACCGCGCTCGGGCTGGAGAAGTAGATCGTGTAGCCGCTGTAGACCGCCGCCATCATCGGCACCTCGTTGTCGAAGCGCGGGTTCCACGTGAGGAAGGCGTTGACGTTGTCCATGTACGGCTCGGCGTCGTTCTCCGTGGTGAGGATCACCTCCCGGCCGTCGGCGTGGGCGGCCCGCATGATGGGCTCGAGCATGGTGCGGTAGCCCTCGACCCAATGGGCGCCGCCGCCGAGGGGGTGGCCGTGCGTCTTGTCGTGGCAGAGCTGCGGCGCGGCCGCGGCGATCTGGTCAATGTAAATGGCGTTCACGCCGCACTCGGCCATCAGACGCTCGCAGATTTCCTGCACCTTCTTCTGCCAGAAGGGCGTGGCCGGGCACATGCAGGCCAACTTCCGCCCCGAGCCGTACTCCTCGAGATACGGCTTGCCGTCGGGCGTCTTGCACGCGAAGGGCAAGGCCTCCTTGAAGTTCTCGTTCCCGCTGTCCCACAGCCGCCCGTTGATGTAGGGCATGACGACCATGCCCTTGCTCACGAGCTCCTTCACGCCCTCTGCGAAACCGGGCTTGGTCGGGAAGTAGTTCGGATAGTAGGTGTCGAACGGGATTTCGTGCCAGTTGTACCAGTGGATGCCGAGAGGCACCTCGAAGAGCTTGGCCGCCTCGTGCATCCTGGGCACCACGTCCCTGGCGTGCCCGCCGCCCTGCATCCAGAGGCCGAGGCCGGTGAGGGCCTTCGGCATGTCCCTTCGGGCGGTGATTGGCCCCCTCTTCGTCCACGGGGCTTCCGCGAGCGCCCACTGGCGGTAGCGCTTGGCCCCCTGCCACCAGTCGCCGTGATAGGCTGCCGCCACGACCGGCCACCGTGGGCGATAGCCGTTGCCCGCCACACCGCGCTCGGGGGCGTGGGTGAGGAAGTGGAACTCTCCTTGCGGCACCAGCGAAAACCGCTTGGGCCAGGCCTGTGGGTCGTGGCAGGCCAGGTAGACGCCGCCTTCGCCGCGGTTCACCGTAAGGAACTGCATCGGCCATTCGTACGACGGATACGAGCCCGCCTGGCGATCCTTGCACTCGCGGTAGAGCATGCCCCAGTTGCCGCGCGAGACCGCCACGTCGGGCCGCGCGTCGGCGCCCATGTTGGACATCACGGGGAAGGCCACGTCCCAGACCCCATAGCTTCGGCTACAGCACTCGACCTCGATGCCCCATTCGGTGTGGGCCAGGGCCTCGTTGCGCACGACGCGCACCTCGACGGCCATGATGCTCGGCTCGTCCGGCAGCGCGATCTGGTCCCAGCGGAGGGCCAGCCCCTCCTTCGAGGGCGTGGCCGACACCTTGGCGGGTAGGCGGTTGTCGAGTACGATCGGCTTTGCGGCCTTGTCCTCCGAGCGGAGTTCGATGCGCCAGAGCAGCGGCTTCGGGTCAGCCGATGCTACGACGGGCTGGCCATGCGATAGCATGCGGCGGAGGCCCAGGCCGGCCGCCTCGTCCGCGAACTCCAGCGCCAGCCCCCCACACTCGAGGCGATGGGCGCCCGCCACGGCAGCGCCAGCCGCCGTGGCGAGCAGGCAAGTGAGACCCAATGTGTACATGAAGCCGTCCTCAATGCCTGCCAGGTACATCTTCACCAGCTTGCCACTACCATGCCATGGGCGGCCTGGCAGGTCAAACGCGTCGGCATCTGGCTTGACCGCGAACGGACCGGCGCTATAATGCGACCTGAGCCGGCCCGAGGCGCGGGCAGCTCGGAAGGAGTTCTGATGACACGCCGTGCGTGGATGCGTCTCGGGCTTCTGAGCCTCGTCGCCTGCCTGGCAGGGGCCACAGCGGCCGGCGAGGTCACGATCACCTTCTACCACACCTCCGACCTGCACGAGCACGCGGGCCCCCTCGCTCGCATCGCCGGGTTCGTCCGCCAGCAGCGGGCCGCGAGGAGGAACGTCCTGTTCCTCGACACCGGCGACTGGTTCAACAAGGGCGATCTGACTGACCTGGGCACGCGCGGCGAAGCCATGGCCGCCCTGATGGGCGCAATGGGCTACGACGCCCTCATCCCAGGAAACCACGACTACTCGCACGGCACCAGGAGGCTGGCCGAGCTGATTGACAGGTACGAGCTCCCCGTCACGGCCACCAACTGCACCTGGCCCGACGCGCCGCCCCGCCGCCTCAAGCCCTACAGGACTTTCACGTTGGACGGCGTCACCGTTGCCCTGATCGGCACCGCTACACCCAACATGGCCGGAGCGGCGGACCGCCTGCTCCAGGTCCACCCCATCGCCCCTGCCGTAGGCGAGCTCTTGCCCAAGCTTGAGGGAATCGCCAACATCATGGTCCTGATGACCCACGTCGGTGTGGCGGAGGACCAGGGCCTCGTCGGCGCTCTGCCCCGCATTGACCTCCTCTTCGGCGGCCATGACCACAGGAGATTCGACAAGCTCACCCTCGACGATAAGGGCAAGGCGATCCTCCAGCATTCCGGCTCGCTCGGCGACTCGATCGGCGAGGTGGTCGTCACCTGGGATGGGCAGAGGATCGTCGGCCGCCAGGCCAGGCTCGTCAAGGTCACGCCCGAGATGCCCGAGTGCCCCAAGGTCGCAGCCATCCAGGCCAAGTACGCGCCGCCCTAACTGAAGGGAATGCTTTATGAAGGAAGACGAACTCCTGCTCATCGCCCGGTTCGACACCGCCTTCGAGGCCGAGGAGGCCAAGCTGGTCCTTGACGACGGCGAGATCGAGAGCATGATCAGCGATGAAACTGTCGGCGACATCGGCCTCCCCGGCGGCGCCACGGCTGGCGGCGTCAAGCTCTACGTTCTCGCCGCCGATGCTCCGCGCGCCATCGCCGCCCTCGCCGAAACGCCCGCCCGCAAGGACCTGGTCGTGGAAGTCGAGGACGAGGAAGCGGAGAAGGAAAGACCGTCGCCTGCACCTGACGAGGCGGAATGACCCAGGGAGCCTCCAGTGCCCTACCCTTTCCTCGCCAAGCAAGCGCAACTCGAGGGCAAGATCGCCGATTGGACAGAGATCGCAGGCGGCAGGCTGCGTGTGGACTCTCTCGCCTCGTACTCGGGCCATAGGGTCTACGCCCTCACGCTCACCGACCCGGCCGTGCCGCTGGAGCGCAAGCGCCGCGCCTACTTCTCCCAGCCTCACGCCCACGAGCCCGGCGCCACGGCGGGAATGATGGACGCCCTCGAGCAGCTCATCACCGGCAAAGACCTGGCCGGCAACCCCACCCGCCTCGACACCGAAAGGGTCCACGAGACGACTGTCCTCACCTTCAACCCCATCGGCAATCCCCAGGGCCGCGAGGCCGCGCCAGTCCTCTGTTGGGACGGCTCGGGGTACTCGAACGACGAGTTCTGGTGCTGGATGCGCGGCGAGGACCCCGACCACCCGGGCAAGATGTGGAAGCGCCTCGATGTGTGGGACACTCGCGTCGAGCGTCACCCCAAGCGCATCGGCATCGTCTACGAGCAGATTGACGAGCACCGCTACGTCGAGCCCAACCGCAGCCACCTGTCGTCGTTCTTCCGCCTCTTCTTCCAAATGGACAAGCGGTTCCGCTACCAGCGCTGGCTCGACCTCCACCAGACCGAGTTCGAGAGGTCCCAGTTCAACTGCATGATCCTCCTTCCCATCCAGGGCCTGGCGGAGGGCGACATTCTGGCCGAGGACACGGCCTGGGGCCAGCAGATCGTCGCCGCCTGGGCCAAGGCCGGCTACCATCCCCAGCCCAGGCCCGTTCACCTCGCCTATACGGGCGAGCAGGCCGAGTACTTCCGCCGCAACTGGGGCGAGTTGCACAAGCGCCTGCACTGCATCAGCACCGAGGTGAAGAACAACTCGCCCGATGCCACGCCCGAGTTCCAGGTCAAGGCTCAGGCCATCGCCATCGAGGAGACCATCAGGAGGCTGCTGTGACCCGCGCTCTGCTTCCCCTCTTCCTCGCGCTCTCCCCCCTCTTCGCCGCAGAGAAGCCGCCGCCACCCGCGCCCATCCAGTACGGCCAGGGACGCCTGGTGGCGACGCTGGCCAACCCCGAGATTGACGAGAGCAGCGGCATCGCCGCCAGCCGAGCCAACCCCGGCGTCTTCTGGACCCACAACGACTCCGGCGACCCCCCTCGCGTCTTCGCCTTCAATGCCAAGGGCGAGGACCTGGCCGCCTTCGACGTCGAGGGCGCCATCCACCGCGACTGGGAGGACATGGCCGCCTTCGCCCTCGGCAAGAAGAGCTACCTGCTCCTCGCCGACACTGGTGACAATGATGCCGAGCGCGAGCGTTGCACGCTGTATCTCGTCGAAGAGCCGCGCCTCGACCCCGACAGGCGGGGCATTCGCGCCAAGCTCCGCATCGGTCTAGCGGTGGACTTCCGCTACGAGGACGGCCCGCACAACTGCGAGGCCGTGGCCGTGGACCCGACATCCCGCCTGGTCATCCTGGTGACCAAGGCGATCGCCTTCCAGTGTACGGCCTACGCCCTGCCCCTGCCCGAGAAGGTGGCACGCGACGAGGTGCTCGTGGCCAGGTCCGTCGCCCGCCTCAAGCTCCCCATCGTCACCGGCATGGACATCTCGCCTGACGGCCTGCGTGCCGTGGTGCTGACCTATGGCCATGCCTATGAGTACACGCGTGCCGCCGACGAGAAGTGGGACGTTGCCTTCGCCCGCTCCCCACGCGCCCTCGTCATCCCCGCCCGCCGCCAAGGCGAGGCCATCTGCTACGGACCCGACGGGGTCACCCTCTACCTGACCAGCGAGAAGGCCCCTTGCCCGTTCTTCGAGGTGCCGGCAGCGAAGTGAGGCCGCGGAAGCCCCTTCGCCCCGCATGCGCGGTGCCCTCCCGAGCGCCCCCTCGCCCATACTGGATCACCCCAGAGAGGAGGGAAGTGATCAAGTATGGGTAGATGGGCGAGGATTGGCGATTCTCGCGGCTCCGGCCATTCCGGATCACTTGCGCGGTGATCAAGTATGGGATGGAGAATGGCTGGCGAGCGTAAGACCTTGCAGCATAGTTGGTTACGGGGGGGCATGGCTGGCGCTTCAGCGCCCGCCCACGGCCTCTCAGTGCTGTCGGTCAGGATCGCGGAACCCGGACGAGCCCCTCTACAGCAGGTTCCAGATCAGCTCGGCCAGCTTCTCGGGGTCGTGGCGCAGCAGGTCCTGCTTCTCCCAGAGGATGGGGCGCCGTCCCTTGGCTGCCTCTCCACAACGCCCGCACCCAGGCATCCGGCCCTCACGGCGCTCTGTCGTAGCTTCTGAGATGCTGATCGAGTGACCAGATAAAGACCCGATGGTCGGGGTGCGTCCTGCACTGTGCCTCCCAATCCTTGACGATCGAGAGATCGCCAAGGCCCATCCCGGCCACAGCATAGTCGGGGAACTGGTCGAGCCATTCCAGCAGCGCCGCCGGCTCCAGAAAGGGCGTAGGGACGAACGGCGTCCGGCCCTCGATGGCCTGCTTCACCATCGAGACGAACCTCGACGCGGTGTCCCTTCGCACGTTGCCATCCGGCTGCCTTGCGACGTGATTGCCCGTCTCAACGATGGTCGCGAGCGGCAGCAGCAGGGTGACGCCCTCCAGCACATGCTCCCTCAACTGTGCGCGCACGCCCTGGCAGTCCTGGTCCCGACCGGGAACAGGCACCACATTGCAGAAGACCGTCGTGTCAATGAGACAGATGCTCACGGCTGTCGCTCGCCCAATGTGTCCACCCACGCGAGCGCATCGCGCCGACGTTCCTCGGTGTCGCGTGTGTCCCTGAATACGCGCTCCAGAACCCCCCGTGCCACCAGGCGCCCCACCGGGCCCTGCGCAAGCAGTTCTGGCCTTTCTCCGAGTTGCTGGAGTCTGCTGCCACCCGTGCGCGGGTCGCGATAGCAGTAGGTCACATGGGGCAGCGATTCGTGCGGCAGCGCATCCAGGAGCGCAGGATTGTGGCTCGTGAGCAGAACGCCCAGGTTACGTCGCTCGGCACATCTGCGGATGTTCGCCAGAAGCTCCTGTACCCGGCTGGGGTGGATGCCGCTGTCAATCTCCTCAATCACCAGGATAGACCATTCAGGCACGGAGAGCAAGGCTGCGCCGATAGCCAGGACGCGCATAGTCCCATCGGAGAGTATACGAGCATCGCGCCACCGTTGATCGGCGCCGAACGACTCCGCAAGCCTCAGCCGCACCTCATCGGGCGGTGCCTCGTCAAACTCGATCCCGAGGATCTCGCGCTCGGGAAGGGATCTGATGAACGCGGCGACCTGCTCCCGCCTGACAGGGTCAGCGCACACTCTTGCGAGAACTCCCGAGACGTTGCTTCCATCCTCGTGCAGGGCATCAGCCTTCCTGCTGACATAGCCCCGCATCCTGTTCGGCGCCGGGTCCAGGAAGAAGATGCGGCTAAGGCAGTCTGCGAGATGCGACATCACCCAGGTCGGCGAGCGGTAAGAAGGATCGAAGACGGCAGGCTGGGTCAGAACAAGCTGATGGTCTTGACAGAGAGCTTGAGGCTCATTGTCTAGCCCAGTGTAGCCGTAATAGGCAACCCGAATCTCGTGGCTCGGAGGCGTCGCAGGCGCCGCAACTCGGTATAGGAAGTCATTCGGCTGAATGAGGTGCTTGAGCGACTCGTCCTGGACTCGCAGCCCAGTACCCTCGACACTGACGGTCACGCGAAACCGATCCAGGCTGCTCAAGACGTGCGCGTCAGAGTACTCAAAGCGGGCCGCCAGCCCAAACTGCCTCTTGCCATCGAGAGGGAGGTCTTCCGCGCGCCCGCGCAAAGGCAACTCGCCCCGTTCCACGGCCTCGTTGAACCGGTCCAATCTCTGGCCCCTCGCCATCCAGGACAACAGGCGAAGCGCCTCGATGAGGTTGCTCTTACCTGAGGCGTTGGGTCCCACCAGGAGCGTGAGCAGGCCAATGCGGAGCGAGGCCTCCGGAAAGCTCTTGAAGTCCTGCATCGTGAACTCGTGGAGAATCACAGGCGGCAGTCTATCCATCGCGTTCTACCCTTGTACCCGCTCCGGACTGCTGGAGGTTCACTCCAAGCCATCATAGTCGCCCCGCCTCCCCCAGTCAAGACAGGGTCGCGGGGCATGACGGGCATCGCGATGCCAGGCCGTGCCGCACAGAACACGAGAGCTACAGCAGGTTCCAGATCAGTTCGGCCAGCTTCTCGGGGTCGTGGCGCAGCAGGTCCTGCTTCTCCCACAGGATGCGCCGCTGGTCGAGGTTCTCGACCAGATCGTCGAGGATGATCTGCACGCGATGGGCAGCGATCTTGTCGTCCACGCGCACCAGGTCGGCGCCTTCGCTCTGGTAGCGCTGGAGGATGCTCGGGGCGGGAACGTTCGAGTTGACGAGCACCGCGTCGAGCACGCGGTCTCCCAGGCACCGCTCGATGGCGGCAATGTGGTCGGCGCAGGAGTAGCCATCGGTCTGCCCCGCCTGCGTGACGATGTTGCAGACGTAGACCTTCCTGGCCTTCGAGGCGCGAATCGCCTCCGGCACGGCCGGCACCAGCAGGTTGGCGATCACGCTCGTATACAGGCTGCCGGGGCCGATCACGATGAGGTCGGCACGCAGGATTTCGTTCACGGCCTCCTCATTGGCCTTCGCATCGGCAGGGCGCAGGAAGACGTCGGTGATCGGGGCCTTGCCGGGCCGTCGCACGTTCACCTCGCCCTCGACCACCGCACCGTCGGCCAGCTTCGCGCACAGATGCACGTCCTCGTAGGTCGAGGGCAGCACCTTGCCGCGAATCGCCAGGATGCGGCTGGTCTCGCGCACGGCGCTCTCGAACGAGCCGGTGACCTTGGCCATCGCCGCGATGAAGAGGTTGCCGAAGCTCATTCCTTCCAACGCGCCCTCGGCAAAGCGATACTGGAAGAGGTCGTTGAGCAATTGGCTCGAGTCCGACAGCGCGACCAGGCAGTTGCGCATGTCCCCCGGCGGCAACACGCCGAAGTCGGACCGGATGCGGCCCGAGGAGCGGCCGGAATCAGTGACGGTCACCACCGCGGTGAGGTTCGAGGTGAGGTCCTTGAGGCCCTGGAGCACCACGGGCAGCCCCGTGCCGCCGCCGATGGCGACGACGCGCGGCTCGGCGCCCTTGTTCCGCCGGTTGAGCACGCGCAGCACGTAGTGCAACTCGCTGATGCGGCTGATCTTGTAGTCGGGCTCCTCCAGCTCGGTCTTCGGCACCAGGTCCTTGAAGCGCCCATGGAGCATCTGCACGGTGATCATGCCCAGGCTATTGCCGGTCTTGATCTCCGACTGGATCCGGTCGCCCACGCACACCACCTCGTCGGGCTTGAGGCGATGGCGGGCCAGGAGGTCCTGGAACGCGTCATCGCGATGCTCGCCCGTCTCGACGTCGTTGATCGCAACCTCGTCGAAGAATGACCCGATGCCCAGGGCCTGCACCTTCTTCTCCTGGCGCGCGGTGACCCCGGTGGTGAAGAGCAGCAGCTTGTACCCCTGCGAACGCAGCTCCGACAGGGTCTCGGGCACATCGGGGAACGGCTGAATCTCCCCCACCTCGTCGCTGTTGTACGCAGCCAGGGCCGCCTGCGCCAACGAGTGCGGCATGCCGTGCATCTCGGCCATGGCATCGAACACGTCGAAGCGAGGCCCATGCTGCTCGGCCAACTCGATCTGCTGCCGGTAAGCCTCCTCCTCGGAACACGGCAGCCCCGCGCGCACCATGGCGCGCGCCGCGCGGCGCCGAGCCGCCTCGACCAGCAGCCCGCAGCAGTCGAAGAGCGTGTCGTCGAGGTCGAACAGGAGGGCCTTCACCTTCACCATGAGCGATCACTTCTCTTTAGGGCCTTCGGCCGTGGGGGCAGCGCCTCGAGAAGCGCCTTCGCCTCGGCCGCCGCGGGGGCGGTGGGGTATCGCGCGAGCAGCTCCCGGCAATGCATTGCTGCGATGTGCGGCTCCCGGCGGTCGCGGTGTGCCTTGGCCGCTGCCAGCAGCGTGGCGGCCTCGATGTCGCGCCGCCGGTTCGGGGCATCCTGGCGAGCCGCCTGGAGCGCCTGCGCCGCCTTCGTCACGGCCGCCTCGTGCGCACTGCCCCGGAGCGGCTCGGCAGCGCTCTCGATGGCCTTCTGGGCCGCGGCGAAGTCGCTCTCGACTCCCGTCAGTTCCGCTCGGCGGAGCGCGTCGAGAGCCACCTGGAGTTCCTCCCTGGCCTTGGCGTCAATCTCGGCGACTCGCTCGTGAGCCTTCAGGGCATCCGCCTGGCTGGCTCCAACAGCCTTCGCGAAGTCCTCCAGGCGTCGGATCGCCTCGCCGTATCGCTTTGCGCCGACCAGCGTCTCCGCCTCCGCCAGGGCCGCCTTCAGACCCGCCGAACCCCCCGCCTGTGCGCCCGGGGACAGGCGTGTACTAGGGTCGGCTTTCCCGGACGGACTCTTGCCCTCCGGCAGTTCCCCAACCTTGGAGGGGACCGACGGGGCGGGCCGCTGCCTCCGCAGGATTCGCACGGCGTACACCGTGCCGAAGACGCCGGCTGCGAGCACGATGGCCGTAGCAAGGAGCGCAATCCGCGTGCCCCGCCCGCTCCCTTCCTCGGCAGGCGCCTCGGGCTCCTCGGCGTGGTGCTCGTCGGTCGCCGTGTCGTCCGCGGCGCCCCGCGCCTCGTCCGTGGGGGCGAACCGCAACTCGTCCGGCTTCGGCAGGGTCGCTGTCGGGTGCCCGTCCGGCCCCGCCGCCCGCACCTCGATCAGCGTGTGCCCCAGTTGAATCCTGTCGCCGGGCTTCAGGGGGCTCTGGGTCACGCGCTGGCCGTTCAGGAGCGTGCCGTTCCTGCTGCCAACGTCCGCCAGGATCAATCCCTCGGGCCCCTTTCGGATCTCGGCATGGCGGTTCGAGATGCCCGTGTCGAACAGGGCGATCTCGTTGTCGCGCCGACGCCGCCCGATCCTGGTCGTGGCGTGCGTGAGGGGGTGGGTCTGCCCCTTATTGGGGCCCGCCAGGAACACCAGGCAGAGGGCGGGACCCGTCGGCGGAGGCGGCGGAGGGGCGGCGGAAGGAACGCCCTGCCCCGCCGCGCCTGCCGCCGGCGTGATGGCTTCCACGGTGATCCGCGTCGTGCCGATCAGAATCACGTCCCCTGCCTTGATCGGCCCTTCCCGCACCAGTTCGCCGTTCACTCGAGTGCCGTTGCGGCTGCCGAGATCGGTGATCTTGCATGAGCCATCGGGCGCCACCTCGAGCCGCGAGTGCCGGCGCGACATGCCATCATCTGCCAGGCGCACCGTCGCCTCGGTTCCACGCCCGAGCGTGATGACCGGGCCCGGCACCTCGACGACGCGGCTCTCCCCTTTCCCCGACACGACGAGACGCACCATGGCAAGCCACCTCGACCAGGGCTCGCTCCCCGCCCCATTATAGCAGGGCGCAACGCGAATGCAACGGCGGCAGAACCGCCGTTGACTCGCCTCGGCCGCCTGCGTATTCTAAGCGATTGGGCTCTTCGGGGCTCGGCGATCTTGCCTCGACCGGCCGATGCAGGGGGGTGGACGTGTCCTCTCCTTGCGGACCCCGGGGTTGCTGGGGACGGCTCTGCCGAGTGCCTGGGGGGCGCACGCTGCCCATACTTGCTCAACCCTGAGGGGGGGAAGTGAGCAAGTATGGACAGAATGGCGAGGATTAGCGATTCTCGCGCTTCCGGCCATTCCTGCTCATCTGCGGGATGAGCAAGTATGGGGGCGCGAAAGGACGGCAGCATGGCCAGCAAAGCATGGGGCTGTGGGGGAGCGTCCCTGCCCCGCGAACGATCTGGAAGGCTCCTTCCGAGACAGGCTCTGAAGAGCCACTGGCCACTCAACATACCCGCACCCGATAGGAGGCGGCCCCGTGATCACGCGCGATGAGGCATTCGCCCTGCTCTCCAGCCACGTCCAGGCGGGGACCCTGCGCAAACACTGCCTGGCCACCGAGGCGATTCTCCGGGCACTCGCCCGACGCCTGGGCGAGGACGAGGCCCTCTGGGGCATCGTGGGCTTGGTGCACGACTTGGACTTCGAGGCCACGGCCAACGCCCCGGCCGAACACACCAAGGCCACCTGCGACATCCTGCGCCCGCTCGGCTTCCCCGACCACGCCCTCCAGGCCGTCCGCGAGCACAATGCCGAGGCCCTCGGCATCCCCCGCGAATCCCGCCTCGGCATCGCCCTGGCCTGCGGCGAGACCCTCACGGGTCTCATCGTCGCCACGGCGCTCGTCATGCCCGACAAGAGACTCGCCAGCGTCGCGGCCCGCTCCGTGCTCAAGCGAATGAAGAAGAAGGATTTCGCGCGCAACGTGAGCCGTGAGATCATCGGCGAATGCGAGCGGCTTGCTATCCCGCTCGAGGACTTCGTCCAGCTCTCCCTCACGGCGATGCAGGGAGTCGCGGGCGACCTGGGCCTGTAGAAGACACAGGCATGTATGGAGCGGAGGCGTTCCGCCGCCCTGTCGGCGCGTGTCCAGCCGCATCCTTGTCAGCCCGGCGCCGGTTTGCGCGGCCCGGAACCTTCTGCTACAATAGGTCCTATAGGTTGGAGCCCTCGCGCCGGGCCCCGCGGGAGCGCGCTGGCGCGGCGGCCATTACGCACTGGCGGCTGGTCCCCTCACGACAGGAAGGACGATGATGAGCGTTACGTACCCCTCGCAGCGAGTGGCGGTGCTGGTGGACGTTCAGAACATGTTCTACTCGGCCTACGATTGCTTTCGCGGCCGGTTGAACTACAAGAAGCTCCTCGACACGGCAGCGGCCGGCCGCCACGTCGTTCGCGCCCTCGCCTACGCGATGCGCGATGGCAACAACCAGAACTCCTTCTTCACCATGCTGCGCGAGGTCGGCTACGAGTTGCGCACCAAGGAGCCCCGCGTGCGCCCCGACGGCACGCGCAAGGGCGGCTGGGACATCGGGATCACGATTGACGCGCTGATGCTGGCCCCCAAGGTGGACGTGGTCGCGCTCGTGAGCGGCGACGGCGACTTCGTGGAGCTGGTGCACGCGCTGCGCACCCTAGGCGTTCGCACGGAGGTCTACGCCTTCGAGCGCAGCGTGGGCCGCGAGCTACGCGATGTAGCCGATCTCTTCACTCCCATCGGCGAGGAGATGATCTTCCGCGACGCGCGGGCCGATGCCGAGCCCTATGCAGCGGCGCCCGAGCCCGCGCCCCAGCCCAGGCCCGCGGCGCCCACCCGCCCACCGGCGCCTGCCCAACCGGTCCGCACGCCGCCGCCCCCCGCCCCGCCGCGCATCTCCAGCTTCGGCGCCGGCATCCTCAACGATGAACCCCAGGAGGAGGCCCCCGCACCTCCGCCCCGCCCATCCCGGGCGCGCAGCCGCAGTTCGCCCAGCTTCCTGGACCGCCTCGAGGCCGAGGACGAGGCTTGATCTTCCGCCATGCGGCGCCGCGCCTCCTCGGCCGCGGCCTCGGCGCCTATTTGGCTTGCGCCTTGGCCTCGGGCGCGGCCTTGACCTCGGGCGTGGCTTTCGCCTCCTCGGCGGTAAGCACCTGAAGCGTGTCGCCGACCTCGATGCGCTTGGCCGCAATGGTGCCGGGTGGCAGCTCCAGCGTGCTGTGGGCTCTGCGGCTCGACCGGTTCAGCGTCCCGGGCGGCACGTCCGGATAGACGGCCACCACCCGCATCTCGCGGTCCAGAAACACCACATCCAGGGCGAACTTCATGCCCACCATGTGGATCGCGTAGCAGGGCGTCAGCAGCATCCCTTCGCCCGGCTCGATGCTGGCGCGGCCCAGGAAGCCCTTGCGGCGCGTCTCGAACGTGTCGGCGATGGCCAGGCGCGAGGCCACGACGTTGCCCTTCGTGAGGTTGCGGCAGACCATGGACGGCGGGTCCTGCTTGGCATCCGGTTCTTTGGCAGCGCGCGGCTCCTGCGCCTTCTCGCCTGCCGCGCACAGCACAGCGACAAGCCACAGCCCCAGGCATCTCCACGCGGTTGCCACTTCCCACACCCCCGTAGGGTGCGCATGCTTGCACACCTTCCCAGTCCCGCGTGCGGGTACGCACGCCCTCCAATATTGTAGCATCCGCCCCACGCCTTGCAACATGCCGTCGCGCGCGCTGGAGTCGCCGCAGCCAGTGCGCCTCTCCCGAGGGGACCGCCGCTGAAGCGTCGGGCTCTCCCCGGGCATCTGGGCGCCGGCGTCGCGGCGCTCGCCCTCGCCTACGTCAAGCGGCCGTCCATGAACTGTACGACCCAGAGAAGGACCCCACCGAGCTCGGGAATGTGGCCGAGCGGGCCGAGCCCCCGTATTGGTCTTGTCAACACGGCGCGAAGCTGCTATCATTTGGGTCATGCGGCTGTCACATCGCACACGGCTGGGCTGGCATCGTTTCCTGTTGGGCTGCGCCGTGCTGGGGGCAGTGGCCGTGTCGCACACCGCGGCGGGCGAGGCCGAGCCGGACGCCACAGCCAGAGTCCTCGTGCCCGGCCTCGACCTCGAAATCGTGGCCACAACGGCTCTGCGCTTCACCCCCGACCACACCCGCACCTATGCGGCGCGCCTGGCCGACGCCGCCCGCCAGCTCTTCGATTCCGGCGGCAGCACTCCCCCCGGCAACCCCGAGCCCACCTATCGCGTTCTGGTCGAACACGCGGGCACCATCGAGCTCGGCAGCACGCCCTACGTCCTGGCCACGCGCGGCCGCGTGTTCCGCGAAGGCGAATTCAGCGGTGGCGAAGAGCGCCGCTGGTTCCTGCGCGTCAAGCGCGACTGCGTGGTGCGCTTCAGCGTCATGCGCCGCTCCGGCGACGCCTTCGTGGTGCCGATCCAGGCCGTTCTCAAGGAGCCGCCTACCCCCGACGAGGAGGCCTACGGCGGCGTCGAGATCGCCGCCGCCGTGCGCACGGCCTCCGACGCCAAGCCCTGGTGCCCCCTCACGCGCGACGAGGCCAGGGCCAAAGCCCTCGCCGCCCTCGTGCCCCCGGCCCAGAGGCTCCAACTCCAGATCGCCCGCCAACTGGTCGAGGTCCGCACCACCCGCCTCGTGCCGCCTACGAGCCCCTCAGGCAACGCCGCTGCCCAGTGGGCGCTCCTGCCTGCCGAAGTCACCCTCGCCAATCTCGCGCCCTGGGTGCTCCTCCACGCCAGAGTCAGGACCCCGGCCAAGAGCCCGCGCGGACGCGGCCTCTATGCCGTCGAGGCCGACCTCTCGGGCGCCGTACCTCCCGGCAAGGACAAGCTGGTTCACGGACGGGCCTCCGAGGTCCCCCGCGACGAGTCCCCGCCCCCCCAGGAGATCACCGAGCTTCGCTGGGCGCTCAAGTAGCACACAAGACCCGTGCCAACGGACACTACGGACAAGATGGACGGTACGGCCTGCCCCGCAATGCGCCCACGCGTGGTTGAGTCCACGGTGTCTATCGTATCCATTCTGTCCGTCATGCCCCTGAGGAGCCCGTCATGCCTGCCACCGTCGTCGCCACGCAGCTCTACGGTTGGACACAGCCCGAGAACTTCCCCAACCGCCCGCCGCTCATGGAGCGGCTTGACGAGGCGTTCGCCGCCATCAAGCGTGCCGGCATAGACAACGTGGAGGGCGACACGGCCATGGCCGCCGACCCGCGCTTCACCGCCGCCCTCGAGCGCCACAAGCTCGGCTTCCCGGCTTCCTACAGCGGCGGCACCTTCCACATCGAGGACGAAGCCCCCAAGTCCATCGCCGCCATGGTTGCCAATGCCAGGGTGGCGAAGGAGCTCGGCGTGCGCGTCATCAACTGCAACCCCGCCGTCAAACCTGGCGGCGCCGAGAAGACCGACGAGGAACTCGCCACCCAGGCCAAGTGGCTCGACGCTTGCGGCGACGAGCTCCGCGCCCTCGGCATCCGCTTCGCCCTGCACAACCACTCGCCCGAAATGCGCTCCGCCGCACGCGAAGTGCATTCGTGGATGAGCGGCACCGACCCTGCGAACGTCTGGTTCAACGCCGACGTCGAATGGATCCGCCACGGCGGCGGCGACCCCGTGGCCCTGCTCGAGGTCTACGGCCGCCGCACCGCCTCGCTCCACGTGCGCGATGCGATCGGCACCACCTGGGTGCAGGCCCTCGGAGAGGGCGACATAGACTTTCCCGCCATCGCGGCCGTCCTTAAGCGCAAGGGATTCGCCGGTCCCATCTCCATCGAGCACGCCACGATGCAAGGGACCCAGATCACTCGTAGCTTTGAGGAGAATCACAGGATCAGCCGCGACTTCATCCGCCGCGTCTTCGGTGTGTGACCCACCGATGCGAAGGGACTTCAGCACCATCCAGCTCGACATCTCCTGGTCTTTCGCCGAGTGCACCGCGCGCGAGACGGGCTACATCACCCACGGCTACCACCGCTACCCGGCCAAGTTCATTCCGCAGGTAGCGGCGCGCCTCATCCGCGAGCACTCGGCGCCGGGCGACGTCGTGCTCGACCCCTTCATGGGTTCCGGCACCACGCTGGTCGAGGCCCTGGTGGCGGGCCGGCGGGCGCGCGGCTGCGACCTCAATCCCGCCGCCCTCATTGCCGCGCGTGCCAAGACCACGCCCATCGCGCCCGACCGCCTGCACGTCGCCCTCCGCCGCTTCGAGCAGCGCCTCGCCTGGCTGACCGAGGAGCGCCGCGGCCCCACCCTCTTCCCCCCACCCGAGCCCATCCTGCCCCTGAATCGGGAGCGCCTCGACTGGTGGTTCCCCCGCGGCCAACAGCGATCGCTCGGCACCATCCTGGCCCTCATCGAGGCCGAGGAGGACCCCGCCATCCGCGCCTTCCTGCGCTGCGCGTTTTCGCACACCCTCAAGACCGCCTCCTACTGGCTCATGAAGAGCAGCAAACCCACCCGCGACAGGGCTAAACTCGCCCTCGGCGTCCCCGACCCTGTGCGCCCACTGCTGCGCCACTTGCGGAAAATGCAGCGGGCCAACCTCGTCTTCTGGCACACCGTGCCCGATGCCCTCCGCTGCAGACCCCAGCGCGCCTGCGACCTGCGACTAGCCGACGCCCGCCGCCTGCCCTGGAGCGCCCGGAGCGTCGCCCTGGTGGTCACAAGCCCTCCGTACGTAACCTCTTACGAATACGCCGACCTGCACGAGCTGACCACCCTGTGGCTCGGCCACACCGTTGAAGAAGGCGGGCCCCGTCGTCGCGAGACCCGGGACAGGGACCTCCCGCCCGCAGTCCCTCCCCTCGTGAAGGCTGGCTTCATTGGCTCGGCTGCTGCGCGCAGCCGCGAGCGCGCCGAGGCCGATAGCCCGCTCGCCCGCGAGATCGTCGCCGCGCTGCGCCTGCGTAGCCTGGCCAAGGCCGAGGAGGTGCGCCAGTACTTCCTCGATATGCAGACCGCCTTCCGGCAGATGCGCCGCGTGCTCAGGCCAGGCGGCACCCTGTGCGACGTCATCGGCAACACCGCCCTCGATGGCGTGCCCATCCTCAACGCACAGGTCCACGTCGAACTCCTTGAACATCTTGGGCTTACGCTGGTGGATGTCGTCAAACGGGCTATCCCCGTCAAGACCCTGCCCCAGGTGCGCAACCCCCAGAGCGGCAAGTTCACCTCCGACAAGGGCTCTGCCGTCCACGCCTACCCCGAGGAGTTCATCCTCATCGCACGCAAGTGAACCCAAGAAACAGACCTCGCGGGGAAGCACGGACATAGATGGACGCCAACGGGCACCAGGGTCTGGCCGTACGCATCAGCGTCGGTATCTGTCCTCATCGGTCCATGTCGGTCTGTGGAACGCCTCTTCCGCGCCCACCCGAGGGAGCAACTCCCCTTGCCTGCGGGCGGTGCAGTATGTGGTCAATGCACGCAGTCTCTCTATGGGGCAGAGAGACCGCCGAGATTGCAGACCTACGCTGGGCCGCCGAACAGCCGTCGGAGCCAGGCGACGATGTCAAGGGGTTCGGTGAGGCCGACGGGGAGGATGACGTGCGCGGTGGTGTCGTCTAGCACGCGCACTTGGCGATTACCCAGCGAGGCGAACCGCTCGGCCAGCTTGGCGCGGTCGAGATACCGCACGAGCAGATAGCCCTTGCGCCGAGCAACACTGGTGATCTTGAACGGCTCGAGGTAGATGCGCAACTCGTGTCTTGCTAAAAGCTTGCGTACTGGCTCCGGGCAGGCGCCGTAACGGTCGGCCATCTCGTCGCCCACGGCGGCGAGCTCTTCCAGAGTGGCGGCGTGCGCGAGCTTGCGATAGATTTGCATGCGCTGCGCATCATCCGGGATATATTCTATTGGCAGATAGGCATTTAGGTCAATATCCACGTCCACTTCGACCCGTTCGACGACCGGCTCGTGGCGCAGTTCCTTCACGCTGGCCTCGAGGAGCTTGCAGTAGAGGTCGTAGCCAATGGCGGCGATGTGGCCGCTCTGTTCGACGCCGAGGATGTTTCCTGAGCCGCGTATCTCCAGGTCGCGCATGGCGATGCGGAAGCCGGCACCCAGTTCATCGAACTCCTCGATGGCCTTGAGACGATGCAGGGCGACCTGGGTTAGGGGCTTCTCGGGCGAGACAAGGAAGTAGGCATAGGCCCGGTGCTTGTAGCGGCCGACGCGTCCGCGCAGCTGGTGGAGCTCGGCCAAGCCGAACTGGTCGGCGTTGTTGACGAAGAGGGTGTTGGCGCGCGGGATGTCGAGCCCACTCTCGATGATGGTGGTGGAGACGAGCACGTCGGCCTCGCCGTTGACGAAACGGGTCATGTGCTCTTCGAGCTCGTGCTCGTTCATCTGGCCGTGGCCGATGATGAAGCGGGCCTCGGGGACGAGCGCCCGCAGGTGGTGGGCGACCTCCTCAATGTTGTAGACGCGATTGTGCACGAAGAAGACCTGGCCGTCACGCGCCATCTCGCGCAGGATCGCGTCGCGGATCAGGTCGGGGCTGGGGCGGCAGACGCGGGTGCGGATGGTGAGGCGGTCCTGGGGCGGGGTGTTGAGGGCCGAGATGTCGCGGATGCCGAGCAGGGCCATGTGCAGGGTCCGCGGGATCGGGGTAGCGGTCATGGTCAGAATGTCCACGGTGGCGCGGAGGCGCTTCAGCCGCTCCTTGTGCTCAACCCCGAAGCGCTGCTCCTCATCCACCACCACGAGGCCGAGGTCGCGAAAGCGCACGTCACCGGAGAGCAGGCGGTGGGTGCCGATGAGGATGTCTACGCCCCCTTCGGCCGCCCGGCGCAGCACCTCGCGCTGCTCGGCCGGGCTGCGGAAGCGGCTGAGGACCTCGACGACGACCGGATAGTCGGCGAACCGCTCGCGGAAGGTGCGGAAGTGCTGCTGGGCGAGCACTGTGGTGGGCACGAGCACGGCCACCTGCTTGCCGGCGGCCACGGCCTTGAAGGCGGCGCGCATGGCCAGCTCGGTCTTGCCGTAGCCCACGTCGCCGCACAGCAGGCGGTCCATGGGGCGCGGCTTCTCCATGTCGGCCTTGATTTCGTCGCTCGCCGTCAGTTGGTCGGGCGTCTCGGTGTAGGGGAAAGCGCGTTCGAACTCCGCCACCAGCGGGTCGTCGGGCGGGTACGGGATCCCGGGCATCTGCGACCGGATGGCTTGGACGTGGAGGAGGTCCTGCGCAAGGTCCCGGACCGCCTCGCGCACAGCGGCCTTGCGGGTCTCCCACTGGGTGCCGCCGAGCTTGGAGAGCGTGGGCCGCACGCGGAGCGAGCCGACATACTTCTGCACGAGGTCAATCTTGGTGGCGGGGACGTAGAGGAGCACGTTGTCGGCGAACTCAAGGGTGAGGAAGTCCTCGAGCTCGCCCCGGCGATTCAGGCGTTCCATGCCGCGGAAGCGCGCGATGCCGTGGCTCACGTGCACCACGGTGTCGCCGCGCTCGAGGTCGAGAAAGCTCTCGACGGGAGCCGTGGCCCGCCGGCCGGGCCGCCGGCGCTGGGCGTAGCGGTTGAAGATCTCGTGGTGGCCCACGCACGCGAAGCGCAGGTCGCGGAACTCGAAGCCGGCCGACAGGAAGCCCTCGCGGTACTCCAGCCGCTCTGGGCGCGGGAAGTCGGCGTCCTTGAGCAGTTCCTGGAGCCGCTCGCGCTCGCCGGCGTTGGCGCAGAAGATCGCCACGACATCGTTGGAACGCGTCAGGCGGTCCAGCTCTGCCACGATGCTGGCGAGCTGGCCGTCGAAGCCCTGAGTGGAATGAACGTCGAAGGTCTCTGCCCCCTCCTCAGCGCCCGTGTAGACGCTCTGAGTGTGCAGGATGGGCCGGCGCGAGAGGGCACTGTAGAGGGAGTCGAAGCCGAGCAGCTCTTCGCTCGCGCCGAGCTGCTCGGCCGCGCGCTCGGCCCGCTGCTGGACCTCCAGCGGCTCATGCACGCACACCCAGGCATCCGCGGGCAGGAAATCGGCCAGCGACCGCGCCGCGCCCTGAGTCGCCTGCACCACTTGCCGGCCGCTCAATGCCACCACCTCGCAGGACTCCAGCCGCGCGTCGGACCGCTGCGTCTCGATGTCGAAGGTCCGGATCGACTCCACCTCGTCGCCGAAGAACTCGATGCGGCAGGGCTTGGCCGTGGCCAGGGCGAAGAGATCGAGAATGCCGCCGCGGACGCTAAACTCGCCGGCCGTCTCGACCATGGGCACGCGCCGAAGGCCGCGCTCGACCAGCCACTCCGCGAGCGTTTCCAGTGTGTGGCGCTCCCCAACACGGATCGTCAGAGTGCTCCGCGCCACGGCCTCGGGCGACGGGACTGGCTGGAGCAGGGCCTGAACGGCGGCCACGACGATCCGGGGGGCAGGCTCGGGACCCGCCTTACACAGGCGGCGCAGGAGGCCGAGGCGCTGCGACTGCGCGAGGCCGGGGAAGGGGCTCTCGCCGGGCGCCGTCTCCCAGGCGGGGAACAGCGTGGGGAAGTCCGCGGTGAAGAGGCGTAGGTCCTCGGTCAGTTCCTCGGCCGCCTCGACCGACGGGGCAACGACCAGCAGCGGACGGCCGGCCTCGCGCGACAGGGCAGCCAGGAAGCAGGCGACAGAGGATCCCCATAACCCACCGGCCGCGCCCCCCCTGCCGGTAGCCAGGCGGCGGACCAGGCGACGCAGGCGCTCGTCGCCCTGAAGACGGGAAATCAGAGACGCCATCCCGTCCCAGTCATTCTTGTCCAGGGCACCCGACGGCGGGCGCGGTGTACGGCGAGCGACGCTGGCCGCCGCTCCTGGCCCGCGTGCGCGACGCACGGGGCGGGAAGTAGAGTGCCCGGCGCCGCGCCAGCGGCGTCGGGCACCCCGGTGTCGAGCCGAAATCGGTCGGTGGCCTGAGCCGACTCGCACCGTCTGGCTCTACTAGGCAACGCCGCCACGCGAACAGCCACAGCGCATCCCGGCGCCGGTGCCTGGCGGCACTGCCCGCAGCGAGGCGGCGAGATTACTTCTCTTCCGCCTTCTCTTCCTTCTTGACCTCTCCCTTTGCCTCTTCCTTCTTCTCTACCGGCGTAGCCGTGCTCGGCTCGGCCTTCTTGGCTGTGTCAATCGCCGGCTTGGTGGCCGGGGGCTTTGGCTTGGGGGGAGGCGGGGCCGCCTCTTCGCCGCACCCGACCAGTCCAGCGCCCATGAATGCTGCTGCCGCCGCCGCCAGAAGCCACTGTCTCATGGCTCCTCCTTTTCAACACAGAGGGACCCGTGGCTACCCCACTTGCCGACCGCGGCTGGCGCCTGCACGCGCCGCGCCGCCGAACCCAGGGCCGACACCTGCCGACGCCTGTGTTACACACCCTGTGATGCTAGCATCGTGGCCATCGCCTGTCAAGTGCAAAATGCTTTTTCCCAAGGCTGCGCAGGCGCCGGGCTCGGCACCGTGCTTGACTCGCCGCGCGTGCCCGGCGTATAATCCGACTTGGCTGGCGTCAAAGCAGTTCGTACTCACCCACCGAAGACTGGCGGCCCGCCGCGCGATGAAGAAGCTTCTTGCGTCCCTCGTGGTGCTGGCGGCACTCGCCGTAGGCGGCTGGTTCGCTGCCAGCTACCTCGGGTTCGCCTGGCTGCCGGGCACCGAGGGGCCGGCGGCGCGCGTCCTCCCGCGCGCGGAGTGGGAGCCCTACGGCTACCAGGTCCGCGAGGGGCCGCGCGCGCGGGCCTACAACCTGCCGGTCGTCGTGACACTGGCACCCGAGGGCGAGGCCACGGTGCGCGTGCTCCTCGATCTCCAGGACCCGCAGAACTACTACTTCGCCGAGCTGACACGCTCCCGCGTGCGCCTCTGCAAGGTCGAGAGCGGGCTGGAGTCCGAGTTGGGCGTCGCGCGCCCCTGCCGCCTCGCCGTCGGAGCCAACAAGGTCATCCTCAAGCGGCGCTACGACACTCTCGAGGTCGTGCTCAACGACGTGGTGGCCGCAGCGGCCGAGGACGAGTCGTTTCACGGCGGCAGCATCGGAGCCGGCGCGCGGGGCCCAGGCGCGACCCTCAAGGTGGGCACCCCACAGCCCTGCGACCCGATCTACTTCGCCGACGATTTCATGAAGGGCGCCACGGAGGGCGACGGCTGGAAGCCTGTGGCCGGCAGCTGGAACCTGGCCACGCTGCGCAACCCCAGCCTGTCGAGCAATGCCTTCTACTACGTCGGCTCGGCTTCCGGCGGAAAGCCGGCGGCAGCGGTCCGCGGGGAATGGTTCTGGGATAACTACCGCTTCCGCGCCGCCGCGTGCAGCGCGGGGCCGGGCGACGTGGGCCTGTACTTCTACTACCGCGATGCGGACAACTGCTATCTCTTCCGCTGGAACGCCGCGCGCCAGCCCGACGGCTCGGCCGGCCGCCGCCAGCTCCTCAAGCGCTGGCACGGCGAGGAGACAGTCCTGGCCCAGGCCCCCGGCGGCTACCAGCCGGGCGTGTGGTACGAACTCGAGACCGAGGTCACCGGCGCCCGCATCCGCACGTTCATTGACGGGCACGAGGTCTTCAGCGTCACGGACGGCGCGCTCTGCTTCGGCCAGGTAGGCCTGCACACCGCGGTCCAGGCGCCCGCCGAAGCGCACTTCGATGACACGCTGGTGCAGAGCGTGCGCGGGTTCGAAGATGATTTCTCGGTGCCCGCGCTGGGCCGCTGGCGGCCGCTGGGCGGCTCGTGGGAGCCGCGCTCGGAGGAGGGCCGCCACGCCTGCGTGGCCACGGCCGACGCGCCGGCCAAGGCCGTCGCCGGGAGCTCCCGTTGGCGCGACTACACACTCGAGGCGGGCGTGCGCCTGCCCCAGCAGATGGTGCCCGCCACCGAAGTGGGCGTGGTCAGCCGGTATCTGGACGAGACGAACTACGCGCTGTTCGCCTGGCAGCCGGCCGCCGGGGCCGTGCGCTTCGAGGCCACGGTAGACGGCAAGCGGGTGGCCCAGGAGCACGCCATCGCCCACAAGGCCACGGCGGGGACCCGCCACGTCCTCAGCGTCGAGTGGCGGGGCGCCGTGGCCACGGCACATCTCGACGGGCAACCCGTGGCCAGCGCCTGGGTGCCCGGCCTGCCGCGCGGGGCCGTGGGGCTCTACGCCGCCGAAGCCCAGCAGCCGAGGTTCGAGGCCGTGCGCGTCCGCTTCCCCCTCCCTCCCGAGCCCGTGCTCACCACCCACGAGATCTTCTCCCGGGAACTGACCATGGAGGTCTGGGCCGGCGCCGCCAACGACTGGGAGCCCGTCTCCGAGGCCCTCGATGGCGTGCCGTCCGAGGTCTACTGGCACCGGGCCGACTTCTTCGGCGACGCGACCATGGAGATTGACCTCAAGGGCGAGGCGGCCCGCGCGGCGGCCGAGGGCAAGCAGCCACGGGCCGTGCGCCTGGTGCTCTCGGCCGACTCGCCGAAGACGGCGCTCTCGGGCTACAGCTTCGTGCTCACGTGGCCCGATGCCGCCAAGGGCGAGACCGCCTACCGCGCGCTCCTCACCCGCAACGGAGCCGAGGCCGCCCAACGCACCGTAGCCTTCGAGGCACCCGTGCGCCGCCTGCGCTTCGAGCGCTTGGGCAACTACATCATGGCGTCGGTCAACGACGAGCCGCTCCTCGCCGCCAAGGACCCGCAGCCGTTGCCCGGCTGCCGGGCCGCCTTCGCCGCCCACAACCTGCCGATCCCGCGTCAGGACGTCGTGGTCTTCTCCGACACCGTGAAGGTCTACACCTTCAGCCGGGCCAGCAGCGACTGGCGCCCCGCCGCCGGCACCTGGGAGATCAGCAACCGCTGGGAGTGCGACCCGCGGTGGTCGTTCTTCTCCGGCGTGCCCGACGCCTCGTCGCTCGCCGCCATCTGGAACAAGAACGCCTTCGACGGCGACGTG
>Ga0116145_1000475_pt1 | contig 47971 bp, 65 predicted proteins | sample AD_JPNHG1_MetaG_FD_89747 | JGI IMG/M metagenome (GOLD analysis project Ga0116145, IMG submission 89747) | Active sludge microbial communities of municipal wastewater-treating anaerobic digesters from Japan - AD_JPNHG1_MetaG | ecosystem: Engineered > Bioreactor > Anaerobic > Digestate | place... | reverse complement strand
GGATGGAACTAATTATGCTTTATCTCGTGGTGGTGGGACGTTGAGTTCTGATAATGATTATGTTGCAGGAAACCTTAGAAGACCTTCTAGTGTTATAGATATATCTTATAATACCCAAGTTAATGGGACAATGACAAGGACAAATGCGAGGAACACCCCAAATAAACCTTTGTCTGTTAGTAATATAGTTGCAGGTTCTCCCACGAGTGATTCTATAACTATTACTTTCGATTGTGCAGAAGGCTCCTCTGGAAATAGGTTATATGGCATAGGATTTATCAAATATGGCACTACGAGTGGGATTTACACTATGCAGTCTTTTGTCCCAGATGAACAGAGTCTCCCATTGTATTGGATAAACTGGAAGACAACTGGTGGTGTATCTTTTAAACAAACTGGACACAGTGTTACGCTGTCTAATTTAAAACCAGGGACTACTTATTACTATAAATGTTGTTTCATTGACCCTCTGGGGCGATTGGCAGAGAGCAGTGAGGATAGTTTTACGACTACTGATTCTTCCGTTTATCCTTCAGAAAGTGATGTAAGACAAGCTGTAACTTATGGACCTACTGGGACAGAATATACAGGCAATGTAGTTCTACCATTAGAGGCGGTTGTCCGAGAATCTATTCAATATGGGGCGAATGGGACAGAATACACTGGGAATGATGTATTGCCATCGGAGGGAAATGTTCGAGTAAATGTTTATTATGGCTCAGAGGGGACAGAGTTTGTGGGAGTATTTGCTTATCCGGAAGAGGAATACGTATTAGATGGGATTGATTATGGAGCTTACGGAGAATTTACTGGGAATTATGTTGTCCCTGAAGATGGAAAAATTATATACCCAACGCCTTTTGGTCCTAATGGAGGGTTTATAGGGATTTCGATGTTACCGGAAGAAGTAGATGTTAGAGAGGGGATTGGGTATGGTTCTGGAGGCTCAGAATATTACGGCAGGATTTCTCTTCCGTCAGATACAGATGTGCGGAAAGATGTATCTTACGGAGCGGACAAGGTAGAATTTACAGGTAATATAGCTCTTCCTACTGTTGATGATGTTAAGAAAGATATTCAATATGGAGCAAATGGAACAGAGTATACTGGAACATTAGAGTCAACTGATCCGGGAGAAGAAAATGTCTTGAAGGATATAAATTATAAGATAGAGAATGTTGACAAGGTAGGAACTTTTGATGAGTCTTTAAGAAATACAGATCCAGGAGAAGAAAATGTATTGAAGGATGTTAGCTATAAAATACAAAATGTTGATAAAGTTGGGACTTTAGATGAGTCTTTAAGAAATACTGACCCAGGTATAGCTAATGTGTTGAAAGACATATCATATAAAATACAGAATGTTAGTAAGATGGGAACTTTTGACGAATCAGCACGAAATACAGATCCAGGTATAGCTAATGTGTTGAAGGATGTTAGTTATAAGATACAGAATGTTAGTAAGACAGGAACTTTAGATGAGTCTAGTAGAAATACAGATCCAGGTATAGCTAATGTGTTGAAAGACATATCGTATAAAATACAGAATGTCGATAAAGTTGGGGCTTTTGATGAGTCTAGTAGAAATACAGATCCAGGTATAGCTAATGTTAAAAAGAATGTTAGTTACAAAATACAAAATGTTGATAAAGTTGGGACTTTAGATACGAGTGGTGCTTCAACTGATCCAGGAGAAAACAATGTTAGAGATGGGATTACATATAGAATAAATAATGTTGATAAAGAGGGCAATGTAGTTCTTCCTATTGAAAGCACAGTTAAGAAAAATACGCAATATGGGTCAAATGGGTCTGAATATATAGGGACTTATGACCCAACTACTTCTGCCCCATCAATTTCTGGAGTAGAATGTCATACACAGTAAGTGCAGATGATTTAATTGAAATAACGGCTATTATAACTAACAACCCATTGGCTGTTGCAGTAGTTATAAATGGTGTAGCTGTTGCTATGTCTGCGACTACTGGAAGTAAATATACAACTGGTAGCATTTATGCTTATACTTTTGGAGAATGCACAGATGCTCCCATATACGTAACAGCTTCTAATACAAGTGGTGGAAATCTAAACCCAAATCCTCCAACTATAACTATTACGGCAGGGTCTAATCCCTCCACGGTATTCAACAGTTTTTTGAGCTCAATAGACTGGGCATTGAAGTCAAAAATATATACTCAAGTAAAAGATATACTTGGACTTACTAATATAAACAATGATGGGCTAATATACCCTAAAGATATAGCTTTGCGGAAGATTTCGGAGAAGAGAGGTAGAGATGTAGTTGAGTTCTTTAATATGTGGAGAACTTCGAGTAGATTTGATATGTCAAGACAGAGGTCTTCTGTGGCAAGAAGGGGTATAACAACAGCTTATGTAGAAGATACAAAGACTGATGTTAATATTTACAAAGCTGTCCCAATGACATTGACTTACGAGGTATGGTTTTGGACTCAGTCATTGGATAAGAAGAACCAATTAGAGGAGTGGTATGCTTGGTGGATTCATACAGACCCTAATCTCGATATATACTACAATTCAGTTTATCCTCTTGAGATGGATTTGCATTTTGGAGAGTCTGTAGATGAAGGAACAGTCCCAGAAGAACATACTAAGGGTGTATATCATGTATTGAGGGTGCCTATAACTATAGATGCCTGGGTATTCAAAGGGATTGAAGAGAAAGTCATCAAACATATTATGTTAGCAATATATGATGAGGATGTTCAGAGTAATTTCTTAGCATATCACGAATATAATGCTTCTGAATCTAAACAACCCGATGAGTTAACTGAATATAAGTGGTATAAATCATCTCAATCTTCGACTGCCTCTATTGTAGGGGACACTCAATCAATGTATGGAAGTGTTTTGGAGATAACAGCTCCTACGACGGGAGTTCATTCGTTGTTATACAAGAACAATACAGGGACTGTTCCAAGTGATGCAGAATCATTTGGGAAGATATGTAATAACTTATGGGGATACGAGATCAGACTAAGACTCAAGGTAATCTCTGAATCAACTCATTATTGCCAGATGGTAAAGGTAGATGATCAGAAATTTCAGTTTATGGTTAGGTGGGGTGCAAACAAGATAATATTTACTAATGGAGTATCTTGGGGATTATCTGATACGGAGTATTCTATTGATTTGACTGATGATTATCACGTTATTGGGATAAGTGTTGTAAATACATTCTGCGAAATATCTATTGATGGGGTAGAAGTGATTAGAGCTACATTAACTTCCCCTGTTGAAGTATCTGTTCCTAATATAACTTGGGGAGATAATGCTACAGGGTCTTCTCCTTATTCTGGGGGAACTTGTAGATATGATTATGTAAAATATATGTGTAAAACTGGAATGCTTTACTACCACGAAATAGACGAGGATGAGGCACTATGAAATACGAAGAAATCTTTGAGTTGTTGATGAGGGACTCGGTAGGGGAGCATATCATAGAGGGGTTTAATGCCGATGATAGAGATAGGATAAGTTCGAGCTTTGCTCCTACAGATATTCGTCCTCAAGAATTTGATAGGACTTGGGAGAACTGGTTGAAAAGGTTGAAGTTATGGGGGAAGTTGAATATAGAACATGTTGAACCTATCATGGGGGGAAAGAAGAGATGGAGATTGAGTGAAAAAGATTTTATTGATGCATTGACTAACGATGATCTTATGAAAATGTTCGGAGATTTTACGATTGTTAGAACTGACATAAACAAGTTAGAGATATATAGGGATTTTCTGTGGAATGGGAAGAAGATGCGGGAAATATTCTATGTTTGGATTGATTTAGACGATGAAATGAAAAAAGCTTTCAGATAAAAATGAATAAGGAGGAATAATATGGGGTTTTATCTTAGTCCAGGTGTATTTACAAGAGAGCGTGATCTTAGCAACATAATCCCAAATATTGCTACTACAACTGCTGCAATTGTCGGTTATTCTACTAAGGGGGATAAAGACAATATTAAGCTTATCACAACTCCACAGCAGTTCGTAGAAGAGTATGGTGAACCAAATGCTACTAATGGTTATTTTCATCATTCTGCTCTTGTATTTTTGGAAAATGGGAAGAATCTGTATGCTCTTAGGGTATGTGCTAATGCAAAGTATGGTGGAGTTAATATAATCAAATCGGGTGGGACAGGGACTAATGCAGCAATAGCAGCAGGGGTTACGACGCCTGCAGTTCAGACTGTTTCTGGACAAGATGTATTGTTCACGATATTCGGCAAAGATCCAGGATCTTGGAATAACAATCTTGCAGTTACTATAGATGAAGTTGATACAAATGATTTTACTTTCAAGATCCATGTATATCAGAAAGATGATGATGGTAATTATATTGAAGAAGAAGCTTGGACGGTATCGAGGCAGAATAAAGTTGATGGTTTTGGGAAACAGCTTTATTTGGAAGATAAGATAAATGGTTATAGCAAGTATATAGTTGTTTACGATAATACTTCTGAAGCTGATACTGAACTTCCAAAAGAACAGGAAACTGAACTTGATTTTGAGGAAGGGGCTGATGGAACTTCTTGGAGTGGCATGTCAGATTCTGCTTATGTTACTGGTTGGCAGGCATTTTTGAATCCTGATGTTGTTGATGTTAGGATTTTGATAAATGCAGGTCAGACAGGAACTACAGTCCAATCTGCAATGAAGACAGTTGCAGAATCAAGGAAGGATTGTATAGCTATACTTGATATGCCTTATGCCTCGTTAAGTTCTGTCAGTGAGATGGTTACATTTAGGAATTCGACTCAAAACTTCGATTCGAGTTATACGGCTCTATATACGCCTTGGGTCCAGTGGTATGATTCGTTTAATGATTTAGTTGTGGATATACCGCCTTCTGGATTTGTAGGTTCAATGATGGCATATAACGACTATGTTGCTGACCCTTGGTATGCTCCTGCTGGTATGAATAGAGGACAACTGAATTGTCTGGGACTTACAAATGTATTTACTGAGGGAGAAAGGGATACGTTGTATTCGGCTCAGATAAATCCTCTTCAGACTTGGAAAGGCGAGGGACATGTAATATGGGGTCAGAAGACAGAACAGAAGAAAGCTTCTGCTCTTGATAGAGTTAATGTTCGGAGGCTTCTGATTGTCCTTGAAAAAGCTATATCGGCTCAACTCAGGTATTTTGTCTTTGAGCCTAATAATGAAATAACGAGGTTTAGAGTTACAGCAATGTGTGAACAATATCTTAATACTTTATCTGCACGAGGGGCATTTCAAGTAGAAGCAGGTGATAAGGGATTTAGGGTGTTGTGCGATACGACAAATAATACACCTGAAGTGATTGATAGGAATGAATTACATGTGGATATATTTGTTAAGCCGTCGAGAGCAGCAGAATTCATTCAGCTTCAGGTTGTTGTTACTACATCTGGGGCGAGTTTCGAGGAATTGATAGCTCGTGGCGTAATGTTCTAAAACATATAGGAGGCATTTATGACAGAGATGGGAGTTACATCACTAAAAGGCAATTTAACTAATCCACAGAGGACATTCCTATGGGATGTAATTATTCCTGAGCCTATCGGTGGGGGAGATACGGAGACTTTGATGCTTCGTTGCACTTCGACCAATATACCAGGAGAGGCTGTTGGGCAAATAGCAATACCCTATAAACAGACTGCAGGAGTAGTTATTCCAGGTAAGAGGACATTGTCTCATACTTGGCAATGTGTGTTCTTGGAAGGAGAAGATGAGAAATCTATTGACTCTCTTCGACCTTGGTTGATGGCATCAGTTGATAATGATGGGAAGAGTCTCGGAGACGATGCTATTAAGAGAGATGTATATTTGCAGTTAGTATCCACTAAGGGAGAGAACACTAGAAAGATAAAGCTTGTGGGAGCTTATGTTCAGGACATAGCTGAAGTGCCTCTTAGCTATGATGCTGAAGATGTTGTAAGGTATACGATTACTTTTGCGTATGATGATGTTGAAGGTAGCACAACTTAGAACAAGGGGGAAAAATGTTGCAGAATGCTGTTATGGCAATAATAAACTATTTGGGCACTGTAGGAACAGCTCTCTCTAATGGGACTGTTAATGTTGTGAAAGCATTGTTTGGGATACAGTAATGGATCAAAAGACACTTGATTACTATAAGTCTTGGGTTTACGAAAAGAAGAGAGCTCAATATCTGGGAAAACCTGAATACGAGGAGAATTGTGATATAGAGATAGAAAGGCTAGAGAAGGAATTTCCGGAGTTGTCAAAGATTAGGGACTCTTCTTTTAGGGAGTTCAAACTTAGTGCATCAGAAAAACCGACTATCAGTAAGGCAAGTGAAGGAGAAGTTTTGACTTCGAAGTTGGTTTCTGAACGCACAAAAATCAAGTGAGATAGGTTTCGATATGATTATCGGACAAGTAACTAGAGAGTTTAGGGAGCAGAAATTTCAACGGTCATATATGTGGGAGTTTCTGCTCCCTGATTTAGGTGGAGTTCCAGGGACTGAAGTTAGCAAACTTTGTCAAGAAGTAAAGTTTGGTGACTACAGTATGAACGATTTATCTGTAGTTAGGTATGGTCCATTTAGGGCGGGGTATGCTGGGTTATTTGAGATAACAGAAGTTACAGCTACATTTCTAAAACCCAACCCCGATATTGTAACTGAGTATTTCTATCAATGGAGAGAGAAGATAGTATCGAAAACAGGCTCATATTTCCCCAAAGCAAACTATTCCAAAGAGGGATTCATAATTATGTATAGCACAACAGGGGAAGAAGTTGAGCGATATAAGTTACGAGGATTGTTCCCGAAGAATATGCCTGCATATAATTTGTCTTACTCTACTGAAGAAGTGGTAAAGTTAGAATTTGTATTAAATGTGGATATGATTGAAAAGCTATGAATACTCCAAACAAAAACAAAGGAGCCCTACTATGGGAAATGAAATCTATTATCCGCTACCTCTCCCGTCCAAATGCCGTCTTTACAAAGATGTCAAACCAGAAGACATCAAGATAAGAACTCTCAAAGGTAAAGACGAAAAACTCATTGCCGAGATAAATTCTGACAATATTGAAAGAAAATTGACTACTGTCCTCAAAGGAGTTCTTCAAGGTATTGATCCTATTAAACTTACTCTTGGGGATAGGATGCATATTATCCTTTGGGAGATTGTAAATAGTTTTGGAAAAGATCATATGATTGAAGTAACCTGCGATCATTGTGGGAAGACATTCCAACAGACAGTAGATTTTTCTAAGATAGAGAGCGTAGAACTTCCAGACGATTTTCAAGAACCGTATTCGATAGAGTTGTCGGATAAGAGGATATTGAATGTTAGGCTTTTTAGGGTATCAGATGAAATATCCATAAGTGATTTCGAGAAGAGTGGTAAGAATTCGTGGAGTTATAGGTTTGCTCATACTATAGTTGACGATAATTTGAATATAGTAGAGAAAGAGGCATTGATAGATGATCTTCCGTCTATAGATACAGCTAAGATACGATTTGTTCAGGAGAAATTTCAACATGGCCCGGATATGCTAACTGAGTATAAATGCTCATGCGGAGGTAACGGCATTGTTGCCGTACCCTTTCACCCCAGACTACTTCTTCCGTATGGTCAGGAACTTGCCAGTTGTGTTGGAACAACAATTTCGGCTGATGTATTACCTGAAAATGTCAATAACTGAGATTGAGAATATGGATATCAAGGAATTGGAGTGGTTTGAGGGTAGAATGAATGAAGAAATAAAACAAGAAAACGAGAGATGGCGTAAATTACTTCGTGGAGAAAAACGATGAAAGAGAAGAAAGACGAAGGTCTTGATATAGTAAAAGGCATATTTGATGCTAAAGGTAACGCAATTATTACTCGTGAGATTCGAGCAATGCTTAGCATGATAAGCGAGAATATCAAACATAGGTATTCTGCTTATTTCGGGGAATTGGCGAAGGTATTTGCTGGATCGGATGAGATGATGTCTCGAATAAAGGGTGTAAGAAATACTGCTAATGCTACTATTAGGACGATATCTGCTATCTTGTCTAGAAAAAGTAGCGAGATCCACATTTCGGATTATGAGAAGATAGTTAAGAATCGAGAGTTGCTTGTAAATGAGACTGCATATCTGACTCAAGAGGCTGGCAGAAACAAGGAACTCAAAGAGGCTGTAAAAGACATATACGACAGAACAAAATGGGATATAAAAGACATTGACTCTTATGGGAAGATACTTGAGAAGAATATGCAACTCAGTGGTGTAGAAGAGCCTACTAAGAAGAGGAGTAAGTTAGGGTTCTTAAAAGAGTATTTCCCAGAACAAATGGGGGGAATGATACGACTTGGAAGTTCCTTGATGGACACTGTTCTTGGTCCGTATTCAGGATTTCTTAAATTTGGGTATCATACAATTAGTGATGTCTACAAGGGGATACGACAATGGAGAATAGATAGAAAAGCGAAGAAGGGTGCTTTAATAGCTGGCAAGAGGGTAGGAGGATTAGCACAAGACGAGTTTGAGGGTAGATTGACATTTAATCCTCTCTATAACAATCCTTGGTATGAACCAAGAGCTATGGGAAGACCCCCAAAAGAGACACCCTATGCTCGAATAGCGAGAAATGAAAGAGAAAGGGCATGGGAATTGTCGATGTCGGATGTTGGAGCTATGCCTTCAAAGAAGATAGCAAGAGTTGGCGAAGGTTATCTTAAGAACTCAGCGATGCCTATATGGTATTTCTTTGACAAGATGTGGGATAAGGCATATTGGACAAGAGAGATGCTTTATGCAGTTCGGGGTAGGAAAGAACAACCTAAACTTTCTAATAATCTCTTATTTACTACTGGTTTAACTGCTATAACTGGATTGCTTTCTGCTATAGCTGGTTCTTTAGCTGCTATTCTTTCGTTTTTTGCTGCAAAGAATATGGGAGTTCAGTGGACACCTAATATGGGAGGAGCAGGTGGTCCTGCTGATTTTACAGCATCTTGGACTACGGGTCTTGGTTTAAGAGCTAGTGAGACTTTAGGTAAGAATCTTGGCAAAGGTAGAGGTTTTGGGACTTTAGATGATTATGCTCCTACAGGGTCAATACAAAGAGGCGTTATTGATTGGCTTAGATATGGTTCTAATAAGCCTAAAGAACCTAAATCTATTTCCGAGGAAGTTCTGACTAATATGCAGCATGCTACTTCTGAAGCTTCAGTAGCAGCTGTTATGTCTAAATCGCAGGCGAATCTCATACAGAAAGACAGAAATGAAATTGAGAAACCAATCCCAGAAATTCAAAGACAAGTCCCTGAAAATACTTTATCTCCTGAATTGTTGAAGCTTACAGATGAAATGAGGGATCTAATTAAGACATTATCAGAATCAGGTAAAACATCGACTAATTTCATTGGGGATAGGCATGATGTAGCAGATCCTCTTATTCACAAGCATGCTTGTGGTAGATTATCTTGCGAGGAGGAATAATGCCCTCTGGTAATATAGTAAATCTAAATATGGTAAAAAGGTCGAGTCAAGGTGCAGGTAACTATTTGCCTACTAATTTGTCAACTGTTACCAAAGATGAACTTTTGGATACAGTTGTTCAAACTGTCACTCAAGTTGCCTCTTCTACACCAGGAATGAAGACTCAAATAGGAACAGTAGTGTTTTCTGCGGTTCAGGATACTCTTTCAAGTATGATGAACAAACAAATTCCTGGGTTTAGCACAGGAGGGCGAAGTGGGTGGACTTCCGACAACTTTGATATTCCAGAAGCATATAAAGTAAAGATATATAGCACTTATCTCGGCAGGAGGGGACAACAAGCTATTATTGCATTGTTACAAGACAAGGTATCGTTCAATGTTACTTCTGATTGGGAACCCTTGATTGGGAGTATTCCAGGATTCGATCAAATAAATGCAGGGTTACAAGTTATAACAGGAGGAACTGCTTCTGCAGTAACAAGTATTACATCAAGAAGGATATGGAAGGGGACAAGTCCCATTAAAATAACTTTACCTCTTAGGTTTGAAGCCGTTAGAGATGCATTGAGAGAAGTTGTTTACCCTTGTCTGAATCTAAAGAAGATTGCTTTACCTAATAGGACTCCAATACCATTTCAGATAGGTGGAGTTTCTATAGGACAGTTAATAGACAGAAACAATTTGGAGAGTTTTGTGACATTAGCCCCTCCTGGACCATCTCCTTTTCCAGAAATTCAACAATATGGAGATCAGATTACTATTCAGATTGGCACTTTGTGGAAATTTGATAGTGTGATTATAAAAGAGGTAAATGTTGACTTTAGCACAAAATATACTTCTGAGGGGTATCCCATAAGTGCAGATGTAAATTTGATATTTGAGACATACGAAATAATGATAAAGGAACAACTTGACAATGTTTATCAAGTGGGGGTAGCTGGAGCATAATATACGGAGGTGTGGTATCAATAGGACATTATTTTTTAACACAACTGTTAAGGATTCTGTAGAAGAACTTGATATGATGTATAACAACTTATCGAAGTTCACTATGAAATATCCTGTCAGTTATTATAGGGTTGATGCAGTTGATTGGATGAGACCTGATTTAATTTCGTATAAATGCTACGGAACGGTAAATTATTATTGGCTTATTATGCTAGTAAATGGGGTATTCGATCCATTTCACGAACTAGAAGTAGGAAGGTTATTAACTATTCCAAATATGTTGGATATATATTCTTTTTACAAACAGTATAGGATGAGGTAATGAGTTGTAAGCTTATAGGCAATTATTCTGTTGTATTACGGTTTGGGGATGACGACGTATCAATAAACCCCACTACTATAGAGGAATTTACTATAGTTCAGGATATGAACAAACTTTTACCTGTCTTTAGGATTAGGTTGAAGGATGCTATGGGCATTTTTACTCATATCCTTCCCTCTGATAGAACAAAGAGTAAAGTATATATACAAGTTAGTTATGATAACGAAAATGATCTTGCACAGAAAGCCAATACAAATGAGTTTAATTTTTGTGTGTATAGGAGGAAGCCTATATACAGATTTAGCACTGTAACCACGTATGACATAGAGGGGATATTAGATATAGACAAGTTATTGGTCCCTAATTATACAAGGGCTAGATATGATACTATAAGGGACTTCCTCGCAGAAATGGTTGAAGACGATTTTGGGATTAGCAATTATGAAATAGATGCTTCTTTGTCTGTAAAGACGAAGATATTACAGCCTAATTGGACTAATGCCCAAATGATAAATTGGCTGAAAGATAATGCGAAAGGGTTGAAAGATCAAGTAGCATTTAGAGCCTTTATCAAATGTCAGAGAGGAAAACCTGTTTTCGTATTTAAGAGCTTAGAGACATTATACGCTTCTCCAATAGGGTATAAGTTTGTTGTGAATGACAAACCATATCAGGATTATAACGAGGTGTTCAAATATAGGATATTCGATAATTACAAGACATTAGGAACTTTTGGCTCAAAAAGACAACAATACTCTTACTTTGATTATGATGAAAGTGAATGGATATCAGATTATTACGAAATAAAAGACTTTTACTCATTAACAGATTATTTTCTTGTAGATGGGAGTGATTCAACGGATAGTGACTCAATTCAATTTCTTGGGACAAATAATGAGTTTACAAACGATTTCGAGGGTAAGGTAAAGGCAAATTATTTTGATCGATTGGCTCAACTGATATATATGTGGATAGATTCTAAAGGTCTGCCGAATATTTGTCCTGGAGATGTTGTTATGGTAGTTTTCCCGCAAAGCACGGTGGGTGGAATGTTTACTTATCAACATTCTGGGTATTGGTTAGTAGAAAAAGTAGTCCACTCTATCGGAAACACATTCCTCACAAAATTACTATTGTCGAGGAATGGTATAGACACTCAAGTTAAGAATTCACTCGTCCCTGCTACAAGGAAAAGGCAAACGGTATTATAATGGAGCTGTTAGAGAAACACTTAAAATTTTCGGGAATATACAGAGGCAAAGTTGTTGATAACAACGATCCCTCTAAGTATGGTAGAGTTCAAGTTCAAGTTTACCCTATGTTTGGCGACATAGAAGAAGATGACAAAGAATATCTACCTTGGGCAAAACCTGCATTTGCCCTATCTTCTGGGGCTGGATTGTATAAGCCTGACCCTAATGATTCCTCTACTTGGGTATCTTACGGATCGTTCAATCCACCTGATATTGGCACATTTGTGTTTGTATTTTTCGAAATGGGGGATATTTACCAACCTGTTTACTTTGCAGAAGCTCCTACTGCCTCTTACGGACTTCCTGATTTTAGGACAACGGATTACCCGTATACCCGAGGATTCAAGACAAAATCTGGAAATCAGCTCTATATTGACGATTCAACCAGTCTTTGGAGGTTATACCAATCCACTGGGACATATTTGGAGCTACAACCAGGAGGTAACGTATATACTCAACCTATAGCTACCAAACAAGATATACATAGGGCATTTTCGCACACTGTCAAATCTATGAGCAGTGGGACATTAACTGGCGAACATGGTGGATTGATAATGCTTAGCGGTTCTGGGACTATAAATTGTCCCAATGCGAGTGATTATCAGGGGCTAATATATCTATTTAAAAGATTAGATAACGGAAAAACTATAATCAATTGTCCGCCTAATATTCAAGATGATACTTACTTTTTCTTGAAAGGCAAATGGGCGGGAGCAGCAATAATAAGTGATGGCAGCCAATGGGTGTTCAGACCGTGAAGAGACTTATGAAGATTTATGTAATAGTAATTTTGTTGGGGGAAGCGTTTCTATTATTTCTGTCTGGTTGTGTATCACACAATATAATGGAAAAAGCTAACTGGACAGAAAATCAGAGAAAATTCGATCAAACAGCTCTTGCAGTTTTCAATAGAGTTGCTGGGGACGAACAAGAAGCTAAATCTGAAATTCACAATTGAGGTAAAGCTAATAGGGAGCTCATTGTGAATATAAAAGGGGAAATATATGGGAATAGTCGTATCAACTACTAAAACAACTCCTCCGACTATTTGGTCGGAACTTCATCATTCTCTACAGACAGATAGTATGGGTAGAATTAAGATATCAAAGAACATAGATGCTGTTTACTCTTCTGTTGATAACATATTAGGGACGAAGCTTGGTGAAAGATGCATGCTTCCTGAATTTGCAAGTCCTTTGCATGGTTTTCTATTTGATCCGATAACTCCAGAATTACAGAACAGAACGGCAAATGCGATAAAAGAAGTTGTTGAGAGATGGGACGATAGAGTAGAAGTATTAAGTGTTAGCTTTTTTGCTTTTCCGGATAACAATCAGGTTGAATTGGTGCTCTCCCTCAGAATAAGGAAATATTCGGAGACATTTCAATACCGAAGACAAGTTGTGATGTCATAGGAGGATTAGATATGGCGGGAAACGAACTTAATTATGTGGATTATGATTTTGATGCTCTAATGCTTCAGTTGATAAATAGAGTGAAGCTTCAAAGTGCTTGGATAGATACATACCGTTCTGGGACTGGTCAGATGTTGATTGAGTTATATGCTTATGTAGCCAATCTTGTCCTCTACTATATTGAAAGACGAGCTGAAGAGTCATATATAGGGACTGCATCTAATCGTTCATCTGTAATCAACATAGTTAGGCTGTTGAATTATCAACCCAAACGAAAAGTTGGAGCTACAGGGACTCTTACATTTACACGAAATTTCGTTCATACTAAGAACATATACATACCTCGATACACTGAATGTCAATCCACTACTGGGGTTAAATTTATAGTTACTAGTGATGTTGTGCTAAAAGGCAGTTCAACTTATCCAGCATCTGTAGAAGCTACTGCAATGCAGGGGTATAAGGAAGAAATAGAGCAGACCTCTGCTGGTGGAACATCGCAAGTATATAACATTGCTTATACTGATATAGAGGACTCTTATCCATTGGTGTATGTTAATGGAGTATTATGGGAGGAAGTTGACTCATTTATTGATTCTGTTAATACGTCCAAACACTATATGGTTAGATATGAGTTGGACGACACTGTATCTGTTTTATTTGGAGATGGTGTATTTGGATTAGCTCCATCGGCAGGGGATGTCATAAAGTTTATTGTAATCCATACGGAGGGATTAGAGGGCAATGTATATGAAGAGGGTAAAGTAACTACATTGAACTCTACTTTATATGATTCCGATGGGGCTGTTGTTTCGAACATTTCGGTAACTAATGCAAGTAGTGATCCATCAGCACTTCATTTGTTTTTAGGGGGTGATGATGCCCAAGACGCAGAAGAAATAAGGAATGAGGCTCCTAGAGTTTTTGCTACGGGAGATAGAGCTGTAACACGGTCAGATTTTATGGCTTTAATTGATAACTATGCAGGAGTTGCTAATTGCAATGTTTGGGGGGAGAATGAGGAAGACCCACCTAACTATGATATGTTCAACCAATTGAAGATAGTCATAATTTTGCAGAATTGGGCTCTTCCAGACGAGAATTTTAAGGATGAAATAACAGATTATCTCTATGATTATTCGATGATGACAGTTAGGTATTCGTATGTGGATGCAGATATTCTATATGCTTATCCAGTGGTTGAGTTAAAAGTTCTTAATGGGTATACATTATCCGAGGTTGAATCTGCAGTAGAAGAAGCTGTAGCAACATATTTTGAGTTAGGGACTACGGCTAAATTAGGTGTGGATAAGAGGGAATCGGATATTATCAATCTTATTGAAGAAGTAGAAGGTGTATCCTATTGTCATATGACTTTGAAGCTTTATAAAGAGCTTGATGCTTACTATAGTTCTATTTATGAATATGGGGCTTCTCTTAATGCTACTCCTATAAAGAAAGAATCTGTTCAGATATACGTAAACGAGGATTTAACGGCAGTTGATGATGGAGCAGGTGGATTTACGGATTCTTCCTCTATTTATTCTGTTGATGGAACAATTGACTATACTACTGGTGAATTGAGAATAAACTTCTCGCCTGATCTAGATTCTGGAGATATAGTTTCTGCAGTATATGAGCAAGACGAGGATGGTGACATTATAGTTGATAGACATCAAATTGTTAATTTAGAGGAAGTCCATTTTACTGATGTATCTTACGATACAAGCTTGGAGGGTTAGTTATGTCAAGACTTATTGTAGGTATGAAGGTTAAGGTTATTGACAGGAATTCTCCTAAGTATTTGAAATTTGGGCATATTACAGAAGCTGTAATTCAAGGCAAGAAAATGAAATACTTTGTAACTTTTGATAATGACCAAAGTGTAGGTATATTTAGTGATAGTCAATTAGTTGTTGTATATAACATGATATGATTGGTTATATAGTGCACATAGCTTCGATAATCAAACACAAGCTCTTAGTATTTGTAGAGATGCAAAGGGTATGTTTGAAATTAACTTATCGGGCTATAGTTCATGATATGAGCAAGTTTAGAAACAAAGAATCCAAAGGGTTTTCTGTTGTTGTTCGAAAGCTTGCAAAAGTTAAATACGGGTCAGACGAGTATAAAGCTTTGTTGGAGGACATAAAGGATAGTGTGAAAGAACATTATCTTGTTAATTCCCATCATCCGGAGTTCTATAAAAATGGTGTTGATGGTATGAATATATACGATATGATAGAAATGATTTGTGATTGGAAAGCTGCTGCTAAAAGACATAAACCTCCAGGGACTATTGAGCAATCATTTGATATAAATAGAGATAGATTTAAGATAAGTTCAGAATTAGAGCGTATACTGAAAACAATATAGGAGGACAAATGAAAGAGCATAGGAGTTTTCATCCTTGGTATGAAGGGATGTGGCATTTGAGGTATGTTAGTGATGGGAAAACTCTTTGGGAAGAAGACATTCAGAATACTCTCGTTAATGAGGGAGAGAAGAATGTATTAAATTCTTATTTCAGAAATACTGAATCCCCCACAACTTTTTATGCAAGACTTTGCAGAGATTCTCTAATCGAATCGTCTACTCTGAATACAATTTCTAATGAGCCATCTTCTACTTATGGGTATGCACCATGCACTATAGAGAGGAGTGCAACTGGATGGCCAACTATAGAGGTTGATTCTTTGGATTGGAGAGTTGTATCGAAAGAAATATCTTGGACTGCAAGTGGTGGAGACATAGGGCCAGTAAATACTTGTTTTCTGGCTACATCATCTGATAATACTGGTCTACTAATTGCTTATTTAAACCTCCCTGTGGAGAGAACTATTCTTGATGGTGATACTCTGTATGCTTATTTGAGGGTTAAAGCGAAGTAGGAGAGAAATGAGCACTTATAGATTATTCGGAACTAATGTTAATATGTCCATTACGAAGAACTTTGACTTCGAAAATTGGACTACTTCTTCTGATCCACCTGATAATTGGGAACTTGTGGGATTGGATGCTTCTGTCTCAGCAGACCCGACTATTAAATTTCAAGGCACTTATGGAGCTAAAGTTAATGGTGGGACTACTGGTGGGTATCTCAAACAATCAGTCCCCACTTATATGGATTACACTGGTAGGACATTAACGGCTCAATGTAGGGTATATGCGAGTGCTAATTCAGCAAGGATAGGTATAACAGATGGAGCTACTACAACTTGGAGCGATTGGAATGAAGATACTGGAACTGTATTCAAGAAACTCCGCGTAGTTCATAATATGGTGGATACAGGAGACTCAGAATTAACAGTTTTGCTAGAGGTTGCTCCTGGTAGCGAAGCTGTATTTGATACTGCAAGATTGATGTCTTGGTGTTTCAATGATGGTCTTCATTTTGATGAAGATGCCGCAAAAGTTGACGAAATAGAACTTACAATGACTCCCTATCCGGAGAAGTTTAGGATGGAGGCATTGTCTTATGCTGACTTCAACTTTTTACTGGATTTTACTTGTAAGTTGAGTCTTACTGAGTTTCTTGATTTGATGCCATTGATACCAGATAAGTTTCACGATTCTCTGTTGCTACAGCAGTATATTGCAAGTGTAGGACAATTTGTTGGGGCTTGGTTGAGGTATACAGAAGAACTTCAGTATCTGCTTGATCCATATATGGTGGGTGATGAGTATATAATGAGGTTAGCAGAGCAGATAGGGTTTACATTGGTTCTTGAGGAAGAAACGACTTTAGCTGAAAAGAGACGACAAGTTCTTCAAGCTGTTGATTGGTATAAGATAAAAGGGACATATCATTCACTAGTGTATATAGCTTATCTTTTGGGGTTGGATATTGAAGTAAAAGATATGTATACGAATGACTATACATACTTTGAGTTAGCAGATTGGTATGCTGGAGATGAGGGAACCAATCCTCCTGGGTTTGATAGCTCGTATTACAAGTCACCACATTTTGGGTTGTTAGTATATCTCAACAAAGTGATATACGAAACGTCTGCTGGAGATCCGAGTTTGTGGATAGCTGGTGGATTCGGAAATTTGATGACTTATGTGGAAAGAACAAGACCTGCTAATACTGTCCCACATTACATTATATATATGCAACCTGAGACTGATGAGTCTGGGACGGCTATGTGGGTTCCTGGGGATATCTATACTTGCACTTTAGGCGATTGGTATATTACGAAGCCTTATTTTGATCAAGGGGCTGTAGAGGGGTCAGCATCAGAATGGAATTTTGATGATGGAACATATTTCGATCAATCAGCAGATGCATTTATTCGGTCTACGAACAAGTGGAAGTTGGGGACTGGGAATAAAGGAGTTATGCCTGATACTTCTGGATTTGAGTTAGAGAATGTAGTTCTTTCTGGAACAGTAGATGATATTAGAATTTACGGAGATAGGATTGAGTTCGAGTTTATAGCAACTTCAGCAACGGAAATACAAAACATTTCTGAATTAGGTTTATTTAACGAAGCAGGGACAGTAATGAGGGTTGCATGCACTTTTCCTAATGTTGATCTTGAAGTTGGAATAGATTTCCGAGTAAGAGTAACAATAAATAGATGATAAGGAGGAAAAATGAGTTGGTCTGATACTCAAATAATTGCAGTAAAATTCTATGACCCAGCTGATTCTGAGGTTGTCAATAGAATAGGTATTAGTTGTCGCCCAGTGGGTATTTATGAAGGTGGTTATTTGACAAAAGTTGACAATGCAACTGTAACTCTTAGCACACTACAATGTGAGATAGGTGATACAGTTAGTGGCGAGTATCATCAAGTCCATGTTGAGACTACGGAGACTACTAATGTCACTGTAGGGTCTTCTACGCCTTATGTAGTTCTTAGGTGGGAATATGCTGAATCAACTTCCAATTATATGACGGTTCATGCAGTTGCTTTAGGTAGCATAGAGGCGGGAGATGTGATTGTAGGAAAATGTTTATACTCAGGTTCTACTTTAACAGGATTTGACTATGGGTATGATGAAACTAATCGTATATACAATAGAACAAATCCCCTCACGATGACTAAATTTTTGAAAGTAGAGCCGACGAGTCCGGCTTCTATGTATGTAAGGGTGAAGGGTGGTTGGTGTAATTTTGGAAGCCAGACATATGATATAGACGACCAGATTATACTTATGACTGCTCCTGGATCTCTCAGTAAAGTATATCTTGTGTATGTTCATACTGATGGAACAGTTATGATAGATTCTTCTGGAACGGCTTCGTCTTCTCCTACTGCTCCGAGTTATGGGGGTAAGCTCGTTCTGGCTGAGGTTACAATATCTGCAGGTGCTACTTCTATAACTGCTTCTAACATAAAGGACGTTCGTAGTTTTATAGTTAGTTCAAAATCAACTAATTATAAAGCTATATTAGCTCCGGACTTGTTGGTCGTAAACAATACGGTTTCTCCGGATACTAAGTTGGATATTACAGCTTCCAATGTAGATGTTGAAGGTGTGGAAGGGACTAGCGTGTCTGTATCAGTAGATTTTACGACTACAGGAGCTAATGGATTAGATACGGGTTCGATGTCTGCGAGCACTTGGTATCATGTGTATCTAATTTCTAATGGAACTACTATTGCAGGATTAGCTTCTACTTCTTCTACTTCTCCCACAATGCCATCTGGATACACAAAGAAAAGATGGGTTGCTTGTTATTATTCAGATTCAAGCACTCACCTTAGGAAGACAAGAGTAAATTCTGATGGTTGGCATTTCTACGTAGGAGGAGGCATAACTAATACTGGCTCAACAGGTAGTTCATTAACATTTCAAAATAATGGTGTTGAGATTTTCCGAAGCACTACTATAGATTCAGGGTCTTGGAGGTCTTTTAGCATGGCTTCGGCAATTCCGTCAGGTTGTATCGAAATAGATATAGTTCAACATGGTGGTCCTGGTCATGGGGGAGCTTGTGCTGTTGGATATGATGGAACATATGCTTGTATGTGTTCTTATATGCACTGGAGTGGTGAATGGGCATCGAGCGAGCCTCATGGATCTGTTGAAGAGAGAATACCTTGGAATGGAGGTCAGACTTTGTATGTAACTTATCAAAACATTTATCCACCTTTACAACAGGCAGCAAATCAAGGGGCTTATGTTAGAGGTTACAGACTGAGAAAGTAATAACTATCTATAAGGAGGAAACAGAAATGGCAAAAAGATGTAAGAAAGATACGATGCATGTAAAAGGGTTTGCTAGAGTTCAACTAGTAGACGCTGATACTGGGAGAATTATAGGAGATAGTGGTTGGCACAGAAACCAAGTAGTAAACGATGGGTTTGCTCAATATGTTTGTGGTTCTATAGGGGCAATAGCAGGGTCTAAACAAGTTGCTTATATGGCTATTGGGACGGGCACCGCCCCTAATGCTACCTCTACTTCTCTTCATGGAGAGACAGGTGTGAGGGTGACTACAAGCAACGCATGTATAGATTCTAAAACATTACAATGCACTTGTCAGTTTGCAGGATCTGATATGGGTGGAACTTGCACTATTCAGAATGTAGCTCTTTGTAATACTAATTCAGGTGGCACGATTCTTTGTGGTGTAACATATACTACGAGTCAGTGGGCAAGTAACCAGAACGTCAATGCTACATATCAATTGAGGTTTTCGTAAGTATAAACAATAAGGGGGGTATATGGAGGCAAAAAACAAATGCCTCCATATACTAAATATGCAAGTAGATAAAGTCAAACATACGATTGTTAGTTTCTTTTTAACAATGCTCTTTTATTTTATAACTGTTGATTTGTTTGTATCTTCAATGATTGCTTTGGCGATAGGTATTCTAAAGGAGGTAATAGACGATTCTTGTCCTTCTAATAAATTTGATACGAATGATATTATAGCTAATGTTACTGGGATTATTATAGCAATGACTGTAATAACTTGTATAACTTAGGGGGGCAAATATGAAGATATTGCTTATTGTTTTTGGGATTTTGGGGGTGATAACAAATCAGATAGGAGGGGTTTATTCCTCTTGCACAGGAGATTATACAACTTGTAACCAATGTGATGTGGAACAAAAATGAATGAATCTGACAGACAAGAAATAGATTATTTTATAGCAAAAAAGGTATGGCATTTTAGGGAACTTTTTGATATTCCAGGTAATGCTGAAAATGATAGGGGAATAGCTGAGGACTTTTTCTATCGGGGGATACGGAAGAGTCATAGGATATTCAGGGAACTCAGATATATCTATCATGATGAGCTACAAGATGGTTGTTTGACAGAATACTCCGAACAAAACAAAAGGAGAGAAGATGAAGAAAAAACTCGATTCAATAATCAAGAAGAAACAAGGAATAAAGCTTGATCTCGGATGTGGGAATAACAAACAACCAGGATTTGTTGGGTTAGACAAAAGAAATCTTCCTACAGTGGATATAGTTCATGATATAGAGAAGTTTCCTTTCCCCCTTAAAGATGGAAGTTGTATCCAAATATTGGCAAGTCATATTATTGAGCATATTAAGCCTTGGTTAATGCTAGACTTGTTTAATGAACTATGGCGAATAATGAAACCAGATGGTCAACTTCTAATATCTATGCCGTATGGCGTTAGTAGAGGTTTTCAACAAGATCCTACTCACTGCAACATTTGCAATGAAGTTACTTGGACTTATTTTGACCCTGATTACCCTCTCTACAAAGTTTACGAGCCAAAGCCTTGGAGGATAGAAGCTAATAATTGGTTCGTTACGGGGAATATGGAAGTCATAATGTCAAAGAGAGGACAAAAATGAATAAGATCAAATTCATTGATAGGGATGTTCAAGTATGTGATTCAGGGGATAGAAATTTTAGGAAGAGAATATGTATAGCTACTCCTACGATAGGAAATGTTAGAATTGAATGGGCGTTGGGGAGATTCGGTCAGATTATTCCTTGCAATTGGAGTAATTCTGACATTTTTCAGTTTTTTGATCATTTTGCCCCACTAAATTATAGTGTAGATGATGCTCAAAACATATGTGTAAAACATGCTATAGACATAGGGGCAGAATGGCTTTTTCTATTAGAGCACGATGTCCTTATTCCTGGCAATACATTTATAAAGCTCAACGATTATATGAGGGAGGGTAAAATACCTGTCGTCTCTGGTCTATACTACGCCAAATCGAGGTATCCAGAGCCATTGATTTACAGGGGGTCAGGAAATGGCTATTTCGAAAATTGGAAGTTTGGGGATAAAGTATGGGTAGATGGAGTCCCTACAGGTTGCTTGCTTATTCATATGAGTCTTTTAAGAGCTATGTGGGATGAGTCAGAAGAATATACTGCAAATACAACTATGGGGAAGATGGTTGTTAGAAGAGTATTTGAAACTCCAAGAAAGTGTTGGATAGACCCAGAGAAGGGAGATTTTAGGAAAGAATGTGGAACATCAGACCTCTACTGGTGCAGAAGAGTGATTGAAGGAGGTTATTTTAAGAAATCTGGGTGGACAAGATATCATGGTAAGAAATATCCTTTCCTTTGCGATACTTCTATTTTCAGTCAACAGATAGACGATTCTGGGGTGTGTTATCCTGGACCATTATATAGAACATCAAAACAATGGATAGGTAGTCCGATGGAGAAAGAAGAAAAGGAGAGGATGGGATATGGTAAGAAATGAGTTTGAGGGAGACATTCGTTTATTTGCGTCTGACAATGTAGAATCAAAAGAGTCTTTCAACGAAGGCGATTTTGAGAGCAAAGTTGCTGCTACTATGAGAGCTGATTCAGTTCAACAACTCTTAGATGTAACTGATACGGCATTTCAGATTAGCAAAGCAACAGACAAAGTTGTGCTTATAGTTCTCAAATCGCCTGAAGTAACCAAAATTGCGGGTATAGCTACAACAATGAAGGTTAACAAGAAAGAGGAAATAGCCGACATATCAGGTAGTCTTTTTGACCTTAGTAGAAAGACGAATAAAGTTGTTGTTTTGATGATAAAAGCGTAAACGTCTTTATACGCGTATAAATTAGTTTTAACGTGGTTTTTTAAGTTTATAGCCCCTTTCGTTGTAGAAGAGAAAAAATCATTTATAGAGGCTCTAAACTGGGTAAAATGAGGTTTTAAAATGACATTTATTAGGAGAATACTTATGTTCTTTAAACAGAATTCTATAGCTTCATTTTGGAAGAATAGAGCAAGAGAACTGTATGAACAAGGCAAATCTATGCCTCCCAGTTGGAATTGCAAAGTCAGGGTGGACATTCTCATTGACGAAATGAAAAAAGCTGGGCTTACATTAGGCAAAGAATTTGTTGTTGTTAGATGTAAAGTTAAGGATTATTATTCTGGGCAGTTGTTAGATCATATCTGTTTGGAGATGTTTGGCTCTAATGCTAAAGAAAGACCTGATAGTCAGGGTAATATTCATAGTGTAATAGATGGGTTTATAATTGATCCAGCATCTCCGGGAGCTACATACAGAAATGTATGGAAGGGTGAATATACTGCATGAGTAAATATGGGGATAAACTAAATATAGCCTACTCGATCGAAGATTCAATCATAGATATTACATCTCAGACATCTTCTACTTCCTTGATTGTCGAACCTTACAGATATTCTGCAGTTCTGATTCCCTTCCTTTCGTATCTTAGTGGTGGAAGCTTTCAGGCTAGAATACCTGTTCCGTATAGACAAGGCGTAGATTTGGATTGTATTTTGAAACTTCAATACGTTCCTATGGCTAATGCATCAGGAAATTTAGCTCTCTTCTCATCGTCAATAACCCAAGTTATTGGTGAGGAGATGATTAGTCAATCTTGGGATACAAATGCAGAATCTTATTCTATAACAGCCTCGGAACAGTATAAGCCCAAATCTCTATCAATGAATATAGCGTCTATAACTTACTCTCAAGCAAGTAGTGGAGCTTTAGTTGTAGCAAACATTTCTAGAATGTCTACTTTGGCTCTATTACATTTTGATGGAGATCATGGGTCAACAACTATAACAGATAGCTCTGGATTTAACCGCACAGTAACTTGTGAAGGAGATGCACAACTATCTCAAACACAGAAGAAATTTGGGACTGCTTCATTGTATCTCGATGGAACTGATGATGGAATAAGAATGCCTGCAAGCACAGATTGGGATGTAGGTAATAACGATTTTACGATTAGTATGTGGATTAGACCAGAGTCTGTTGCTTCTGGAATGTTATTTGGGCATTCAACAGATAATACACATGGGTTTTGGGTTACTCTTAATGCTGGTGAAATTAGTCTGATGGTTTGGTGGTTGTTTGAATTAACAACTGTAGGGGCAGGGCTAGCGACTAATACTTGGCAACATATAGCTATAACAAGACATAAAAATACCTTCAAAATATTTGTCAACGGAGTTTGTAAAGGAACAAAAGAAAGTAGTTATACATTTGTAGCTTATACTGGGTATGCGACAATAGGATATTCGCAATACAATACTTGGCCGTATCAAGGATATATAGACGAATTTGCATTTTTCAGAGGTGTAGCATTATGGACGGATGATTTTACTCCGCCCACTTCGGCTCATAGTGTATTTGATACTTATTGCGGGGATAAAGATCATGGAACAACCAATGCCAATATAGGCGTATTATCTTTAAGTGCTTCGTTTGAACCAACAGAATAATAGGGGAATTAAATATGGCTCTTATATTACCTCAATCTACGGATAAGATGAATAATCCTGGGCATAGCGTTCTTCATCGAGTAGTTGCAGTAGACTCAAGTGCCTCAGAACAGACATTGAAGATATATTCTGATAAGGTTGAGTCCACTCAACCTTATGCAGGGAGTCTTACTGATGGCACTAACTCTGTCTCAATAGGGTCTGCTATTACTAGTGAGTTTGGTATAGAGATAGTGAGTAGTGGTGCAATTGCTGTAGATACAAAGGGATGGTTGCGAGTTTACGAAAAATGTAAACTTGTATCTTGGACTTTATTAGCAGACACATCTGGAGCCATCAAGATAGATGTTTGGAAAGATACTTACGAAAACTTTCCTCCAACTGATTCAGATAGTATTTGCAATGGTCATGAGCCCGAAATTTCTGCATCTGGGATAAAAGCTGAAGATACGGATCTTAGTGATTGGACAACTCAAATAGTTAATGCTGGAGATATTTTGATGTTTAATGTAGATAGTTGCACCTCGATCACTCATATAGTGTTGTTGTTCAAGACCATAAAGGTGGGTTGATGAGACTTACTATAGAAAAGTTGAGACAAGAAGAAGTTTGTATAGAGAGCCAGCAATACTTGCTTGAGCATTGGGGCGAAGAAGCTGATTTGTTTGAAGTGATTGAAACTGTGTCTAATGATGGACATGAGGGTTGGGGTATATATTTATTAAAGATGTTTATGTCCAAACCACAATGGGAAGAATTTTTGCAGAAGTGTCTAGTAATAATTAGTAGTGATACTAAGAGAAAATCAAAAGTTGAATCTAACATCAAACACATACAGAAAAGTCATTGGGCAGAAATAGCTATTTTGGGGCAATTGTATGGTTTCCCTGACATAAAAGATGCTATTAAATTGGGTATATCGATGCTTAGAGGTAAGTAATGGCAACAAGGACAATATCTAATACAGGCGGAAATTGGGGAGATACTTCAACTTGGGCAGAAGGAGCAGTCCCAACGTCCTCGGATGATGTTGTTGCAACTTCTTCTTCGGGTAACTTGGTCGTAAATGTTAACGGAGCATGCAACTCTTTTAACATGACTAACTACACAGGGACTCTATCTGGCACTGGTTATATACGATTGTCCATAGCAGCAAGCACTACAAAGGTATTTAAACTAGTAGCTGGTATGACTGTAACTTGGACTGGTGAGCTTCAAGTCCAAGGGTTATCGTTTACAGCAGGGACTTGTCAACTAACTTCTGCGGGGAAGACGATAAATAGCATTGAAGTAAACCCGTTGATAAATAATACTTTGATTACGATGGAACTTCAGGATAATTTGACCGTTACTAATGATATAACTCATATCAATGGGACTTTCAAAACTAATAACTATAATATAACTTGCAGATCAATGGCATTTGGGAAGTTTACAGGTAAGAGTATGACTCTTACTTTAGGAACGTCTACTATAAATCTCTCTGGTTCTACTAGTCCGGTAGAAGCTACTAATTATGTGTTGGATTGTTATTTCAACAATTTACCTATTTCTACACTATCTTCTACTACTGCTACAATAAACTTATCAGGTCAGGGTGCAGGGTGTCATTTTGCTAATAAAACTTTTGGTGGGACGATAAATTATACTGGTGGTGGGACTAATGGTTATTATGGTGGAGGGACTTCTGGGAACATAAACTATACAGGAACAGCATCGCCTGCTAATTATTTTGAGATAGATGCTGCAACTACGGTTGGAACGGGTAAAACTTGGAATATAAATGGCAATGCTTCTAATAGAGTAACATTGAGGAGCGTATCTACTAGAAAAGCAATAACTGCAACGGGAACATTATCACTTACAAATCAGAATATATCTAACATAGACATTACTAAGACTTCTGGGACTTTAGCTGTTACTGGTGGAACTATAACTAATAGCACAGCATCTGGTGGTGCAACTTTCAATGCTATTGATGCAATAGATGGTGGTGGGAATAGTGGTTGGAATTTCTTGTCTACTACTCTAAGTATGAGCACATATAGTGATATGGGGATATCGGAGTATGGTGGATTAGAGGTTGTTAGTGGAGGAGACATTACAAGAATACGGGTTATCAGATTTAGATAAACAGAGGTAAAAATGACTAATATATATCATAAGGACTTAACAGGAGCAGATTTGCATGTTCCCCCAGTAATTGTTGTGAATGATGATTATACTATTCAAGTATCAGATCATACTATCAAATGCACAGTAGCTGGTAAGATAATGACTCTCCCTTCCGCATCAGGAGAAGATGGACGACCTTTTGTAATAGATAATGCTTCTGATGGGGATATATCTGTTGAATGTATTGACAGCTCAGAATCTATCAATGGGGAATGGTCTCAGATAATACCTTCTGGTTGTTCGATGAGCATATATTCTGATGGTTCAAATTGGAGGATTTTTTAATAGGAGGAGATATGAGTTATTTTAATGTTGTTAATATTAAAGGATTTCGCAGCTCTGATTCAACTTATCAGCCACTACGGCTTGATAAGGCAACTAACACTATCCAGACTATTGAATACGAGCATCACGAGATACACGCCGGCAACCATTACTTCTACTACGACTATGACAACGATGTGGATACAGCCTCCCCCAAGTATTATCGTCTTACTACCCCTGATACTTCCAAATGGATACATATAGAATTTGTGCTTTATTCAGAGGGTATCGGGACTTGGCAATTGTTTGAAGACCCTATTGTAGATGCCGCAGGGACAACGGCAACTACATTCAATAGCGACAGGAACTCAGCGAATACCGCAGGTCTTGTAGTGGCTTATGACCCTACATCTACGGCAGACGGGACGCAAATCAAGGTCTGGAGGACTGGCATGGGGACTAACGTGTCTACAAGGGTAGGAGGAGAATCAAGGTCAGACCTTGAAATTATCCTCAAGCAGAACGAGGACTACTTCTTGAAGTTTACTCCTGATTCAGATAACGCTAAAACTAAAGTGCAATTGCTGTGGTATGAGCACACGAATTTAGCATAGGAATAATAGATGGCGACTCCTCACATAGTCATAGCTAATGATGGTAAGACAGTAATCAGCAATACTGATGATACAGTGGTGTCTTATCTTCATTACGATCAAGATGTATCCACTGTCTATGACGATGTTTCAATTGTGGAGGGTGATTGGTCTATCTACAATTGTTGTGTTGGACATTATAAAATGAATGATAATGCTGCTAATACTACAATAGAGGATACCCTTGGTCTTCGAAACGGCACTGCACAACAAAATACGAGTTCCCTGACAACAACTGGAAAGATAAATCAAGCTATATCTTTTAATGCTTCTTCTGACAGGATATCATTTGGCTCTACGCCTCCTTGGATAACTAATACTCAAGGTTCCATTGCTTTTTGGTGGAATCCTGGGGTAATAACAGGGATTTATCATGCTTTTCTTACAATAGGCGGTAATGGAACTAATTATTTTGAACCTTATGCCCAGAAATCAGGGAGTAATTATGTTATAAAGATAACTTCTGTGATAGGTGGGACCAATAATACTGTCTCTACAACTTCAACTATTTCCGGTAATACTTGGCATCATATAGTAATAACTTCAAACGGCTCGGCTTGGAAGATATATATTGATACCATAGAGATGTCTTTACAGGTTCTTTCTGGGTCTAATACAGGTGATTGGTTTGGGGATATATCTGTAACATCACCAGAATGTAATTTTGGCGCAACTCTCTATAATTCTACGGATAAGTATTATGACTTCCTACAAGGCAAGGTAGATTGTCTGGTAGTAGCTTCAAGACCAATAACCCAAGACGAGAGGTCGGCTTTATATAACGGGAGCAACGGCACAGAATCTCTAAATGGAATTAGACCGTGTTTAGATGTTCTCAACTACAATACGTATGACTCTGTTACCACTTTAGATACTACTTGGAATACTTACCCAGACTTCTTGTTTATGGCTGATTTAGAGGGAGATAATACTAAAGGTCTGGTTTATGGGTTTAAAGATAGTAGGGGTATTCAATACCATAAATATGGAGTAGTCAAGCAGATAGGGGCTTACGCAGTAACAACCATGGATGTAGGGGATTGTGATGATGATGGAAGAGACGAGATTGTAGCTTCTGATTCAACGTCTGGGAAGACAAGAAAATACGATAGTGAATCAGGTTGGACTGATATAAGCAATACTGTCGCAGATGGTATAGCTATAGGGAATAATGTAAATGGGTCTAATAGTGCTATTTTGATTGCATCCCTATCGGTAGGGGTATATATTACATATAATTCAGGGTCATCTTGGTCAAACCTATCGGGGTCTGCTAGTGAGCAAGCTATATCAGCAGATTTAGACGGAGATGGACAAGATGAGTTTATGGTTACTTTTCCTTATGCTTCAAGCAAGATATACACTTGGGATTATACTGGCGGTTGGGCTTCTAGATCCTCGACTAACCCATTAAAATTATTCAAAGCCAACGGTTCGTTTACGGGCGATGGTAAAGAGAACATTTTTGTCAACTTCTCTGTTGGTTTGTATATGTTTTGTTGGCCAGGCACTTGGAAACAATTATCTTCGTCGAGTTCTGCTACGAGTATATTTGGAGCTAATTTTGGGACTGGATTTTATGCTTACTGCTATTTTGCTTCTACGGGATATCTATATGAGAATACTGATCCTTATAATACCCCAACTAATTGGAACCAATTGACTAACCTATATGCTTGGCAGGTTTCTACTGCAGGTGATTTTGATGGAGATTCAGTTGATGAGGCTATATTCTCGACCACTTCTGGTAAGTTTTACGAATTAGAAGCTCGCACTTCTTATACCCTTCTTCCCCATCAATTTGATGCTATAACTTTGTCGTTAGATGGGTTATTCGAGGGTATTCTGTATGATTCTATTGTAATCACCGAGGTTGCTTCTGTTCTGGATTTAATAGTTGAATTGGGAGTTGTATATGACTCCATAGCTATTGCTGAAACATTGTCGAACTACTTAGATTACCTTTTTGTGAGTATTTACGACTCGATTTCTACTATTGAATATTTTTCGAATTATCTTGATGTTTTGAATAGAGATACGTGTGATCTTATTTCAATAGACGAAAATAGATGGGACGTAAGTTCGGCTTGTATTTCTCAATATAAGATGAATGATAATGCTGATACTACTACTGTTATAGACTCTGTTGGCTCTAATATGGGAACTTCTGCTCGAAATACTTCATTGATCTCTACAACTGGTAAAATAGCTTCTGCTTTTGATTATAATGGTATTTCTGATTATATAACTTATGGAGCTGATCCCTCTTGGAAAACTTATACTTACGGTTCAATATCTTGTTGGATTAAGATGGATACTGCTGCGGAGGCTTATGGATACTTACTGGCAATTGGTGATGATGGAACGACTAACTATAATACAATTAGGACTTTTGGAAATTCGTCAAAACTCAGTTTACAAATAGTGACTCGGAAAGCTGGAACAAGAAATCAGGTGACTACAGGATTTGATTATAATGCTAACGAGTGGTTGTTTGTAGTAGTTACATCTGATGGTTCTACTTGGAGAGCATATATAAATGGAACTGAAGTTACGTTAACTGCTATGGTAGGAAGTAATACTGGAGATTGGTTTGGTGATTTCTCATATACTAATGGGATATACACATCTATGGCTTTTAAGTATGGAGGAGAGCTAACCCAATTTGGCAACGGAGTCCTTGATAATTTGTGTATTTATAACAGAGTATTGACTTCCAACGAGATTATAGGACTCTACAATGGCTCTGATGGAACTGAATCTTTAAGTGGTTCTGGTATTAGTTTAAGTTCTCTTGTTCCCAATATATATGACGATGTTTCTCTATCTGAGAACTTCTCGAATTATCTCGATGTCTTGAATATAGACATAGCTGAATATAAGGAGATCCCTTACGATGATCCGGATAAGGGCTATGACTCTGAGTATGTAGAGTATAACGGTAAAAGTGCTATTACTTTAGTTACTGATATACTTTTTGATAAGTATCTTGATTATCTATTTACTAGTATCTATGATGGGATTTTGATAACAGAATCAACCTCTGTTCTTGATTTGGTGGTTGAGTTGGGAGTGGTTGTAGATACAATTTCGATTTCAGAAAATCTTAGTGAATATTTAGATGTGCTTGTTCCGGATGTGTATGATTCCCCCATTATAGTAGAAAGCGAACCTATATATGGAAATAAAAATGGAACATCAGTAAGTCGCATATCTTCTGCTGCATCAGCTTATTTTGGGACAAATTTTAAGGCAGATAGTAATAGGACTATATTAGGATTGTGGGCAAAAACTGGAACTATATTTAACGGTCAAGGAAGAGCTGAATTAAGGGACTATACTACACAAGGGTCGTTAGGAACACTTCGAGCATCTAGCTCTTATCAGACTTTGGGGTGGAACAACTGGAAGTATTTTGCTTTTACTACTCCATATACTGTTTCTACTGGGACAACATACTTTTTGTGTCTTTACTATAATGGGACAGGCATAGATGGGGGACTTTATTACTCTAATTTCAATTCAGAGAGTTGGAAATACAGTGGAGTTACCTGGACGAGTTATCCAACTTATGCTTTTTTGATATATGCTGAACCTTTACCCACATCTTACTGTAGTATTGATGTTCTTGTCCCCAATATATATGACGATATTAGTGTAACAGAGTATACAGAGATTCTTGATCTTGTTATTGAGCTTGATGCTTATGATTCCCTTATTGTTCAAGAGTATCAGTTATTTTACTTACCAATTGAGACTAATGTTTACAGCGATATAACTATTTTTGACATAATAAGCATATATCTCGACAATCTTTTTGTTGATTTATATGATTCCCTTATCGTTCAAGAGTATCAGTCCACTGTATTAAGCATTAGTCTTGATCTCTATGAAACTATTACTATCAATGAGTATGAACTGACTGATTTGCTGATTACAATAGATGTCTACGATTTACTTTCTACGATAGAGTCTATTGAACTAGCTTTGTTGATAGTAAAGATTTTATTCATAGAATCGCATTTCCCAAATATCTATTTATTTGTAGATTCTTACATACCAGACACATTTTCTTTCGTTGAATCGTATTTTCCAGATTTTGATATGTTTTCAGAATCATACTTTCCTGATATTACTAAATTTATTGATTCTGAGATACCAGATTCAGAGGTTGTTCTAAATTCAAGCCTATTGTGACGGGAGGGAGTTATGACGGCAGAACTGAAACATTACGTGAACGAGGTAGGGTTAGAAATATATGTTGATTGTGGTAGGGACATTTCAGCATTTACTAACTGCAAACTGAAAGTTCTAAAACCCAGTGGGGAAGAAGTTGAGTGGGATGCTACTATAGTTAGCTACGATAGTGAAACTAATTATTTATACCATAAGACAATTGAAGGGGATTTAGATGAAGCCGGAGAATACGAGATACAAGCTTATGGGAAATCAGGGGATTGGGTAGGTTTAGGACAAACAGCCAAATTGATAATCTACGAAGAGTTCGCATGAGATATACAGTTAATCAAAGACGGAAGGTAGAGACTCAAGGTAGAGCAAGACTTATAAGGTCAAGAATGTTTGAGACGATAATCAACAACTCTTGCCTTGAGTCTAAAATCCCTGATAATTATTTATTAGGAAAAAGATGTTTCCTAATTGGTGGCGGTCCATCACTAAAGGGGTTTGACTTTCGTATTCTCAACGGTGAAATAACTATTGGGGTGAACAGAGTATTCGAGTTTTGCAATTGCACAATGAATTATTCTATGGACCCAAATTTTTCTGACAGAATATTACAGGGTAAGATAGACCCAGATCCAAACAAAAGTGATGAAATTATCCGAAAGTGGAGATCCTATTTAGGTATCAAAGTAGCGTTAGTTCCCATTGATTACAAAAAATTTGAGCCTGATATATATTTAATTAGGCGTAACAGGGAAGAGGGAATTTATAGAACACTTAAAGAAGGTATATTTCCAGGAAATAATTCGGGGTTTGGGGCATTGATGTTAGCTATACTTTTAGGGGCTAACCCTATTTATCTTCTGGGTTATGATTTTGATTGTAGTTTTAAACAGACACATTTCCATACTGGGTATCAATCCAAGTCAGAAACAACAGATGAAAAAGTGTATCACGATCAACTGACAAAGCTTGAGAGCTTTAGGAAGATGTTCGAGAAATTTGCTGGAAGGATAAGGAATCTCGGAATATCGGTGTATAATCTAAACCCTAACAGTAAACTTACTTGTTTTCCATTCAAAACTATAGATGACGTATTAGAGAAAGGCGGTCAATATGTTTCACAAGGAAATACTCAATAGACTTTCTCAGCAGATAGCTGAATATTACAAAGATAAGACAATTGAAAAATCTCATACTGAAATACAATCTATAGCTGAGGAATATTTAAGGCAAGTAACTTATAAAACATTAACTCAATTTCTCGATAACTACAAGTCCAAAGTGAAGGTGTCATATTGAAAGTCTGTATGCTTAGTAATACTCCATTAGCAGCATCGCCGTATGAAGCAATGAAATGCTTGAATAAGTATACTAATCTTCAAGTTAGGTGGATTTCGATTAAGAATGGGTATGGTGATGGGAGAGATTTCCCGTCAGACCTGATATTTGACACTAATAGAGAAGAGTGTATGAAAGTATTGCAAGAGAGCGATATTATTCACTTGCATAATGATATTTTTAGGGATAAAGAAGTAATGGAGATAGTGAAGAGGAAAAAAACTATAATTCAGATGCACTCAATTCCCATAAGACCTAGTATGAAGGAGATACGGGTTTTAGGTAAGAAACTATATACTATCAGTCAACCACTTCAGGAGAGCTTATATAATTTACCTTCATTACCTAACTTAATTGATCCAGAAGAGTATACTCCTATGGAGAAGAATAATGAACGAATTAAGATAATCTTTGCTCCTACGAACTCTTGGCCCATAAAAAGAGATGGCTCTAAAGGACAAGTTGAAGTTGTAAGTATACTAAACAACTTCAAGAATCGAGCTGAGGTAGAAGTCTTCAGTAATCTAAACTATGAGGACAACCTCGCTAGGAAAAGGCAAGGAGATATATTGATTGACGATGTAGCTAGAGATACTTTTCATAGGACGACATTAGAGGGTTGTTGTTTTGGGTTAGCTGTTCTTTCAGGGGGAGAAGGGGGATGGTTGAGAACAGGATTACATAATTTGGCTAGTAATCTTAATAAGTTACTCGATGATGAGAAATATTTGATTAGTTGCAAGAAAAAATGTAGAGATTGGGTAGTCAATTGTTGGAATCCCAAAATATTGTGCAAAAAGTATATAGAGGCGTATAATTCAATCTAAGGAGGATAAGATGCCTACGTGGAGAAATAACACAAGTAAGATCATAGTTGTTGGGAATCAGAGAGTTGAACCAGGAGAATCTGTTACTACTTATGCTTATTACGATACTGCGGTTACTGGGGCTACTAAAACTGCAGATACTCCTTATTACAATCCAATAATAGCATCTGGTAGAATCACTACAGATAGCACCATAACAGTGCCTTCTACTGATGCTCAAGGAAATTATGTTAGTAGATACCAGATACACATGTATTGTGGGACTGGGACAGGGGCTTATGCAACTGTTACTTTTAACAATATTGCAAACACTCCTGCTCTTGTTATTGCAGGGGGTAGGTCTTGGAATATTAGGTGTATGGAGAGGATGTATGAGACTATAAATGTAGCCCTTACTGTAGCATCCGAATTTTTCTATACTATTGAACTTGTATAGGAGGTTTTATGTTCATAGTCCCTATTTTGAATGCTTTTGCTTGGGCTATTGGTGGGGAGAAGTATTTTGGTAAATGGAAAAGAGGAGTTCTATGTGCTATACCAGCTGTCATAGCTGGTTTAATAGTGCATGCTTCAATAGTTTACTATGCTTTGATTATTATGTCTATTTGGCTATTTCAGATGTTGTTTTACGATAAGTGTATAAAACTTGTATGGCCAGATAGCGGTAATAATCCCCCATTGATTAGCCGATTAGTTGGTATATGTGGGTTGTTCTTCAACGGCGTAGTAGGTGGAATAATGCCTATTTTATTTCAAGCAAGGAACATATCTCACACTAATTCTTTGATAACCACAGCGATATGTGGTTTCGGATTTGTCTACGTATGTTATCAATCAAATGTTTTGAAGTTGTCGTATCCTATATGTGTAAGTCTTGAGGAGGTGAAAATATTCTGTTTAAAAGACACTTGGTGGTTTGCCTGTTTTGTCTTTGGGTTGTTGAGTGGGTTGTGTTATCTTCTTTAACAAAGGAGGGACATGGAGCAAAAATCTAGCAAATGTGTAGTAGAAGTATTTTCAAGGGTTACTGGGTTTTTCCGTCCCGTGCAAACTTGGAATGAAGGGAAACAATCAGAATTCAAGGATAGGAAATGTTATAAGGTAAACGATCAAGTTATCAAAGAAAAGGAGGAAAAAGATGGATCAAATTGTAGCAATTCTTCAGTGGATAGTAACAGTTTTACAGTGGATAATAGATCATTGGAGTGATATACTAAAAGTCATCCTTACGATAATAGGTGCAGCAAGTGCTATTATTCGCTTCTTACCAACCTTAAAGAGCACTAATCCTCTACTCCCTGTAATCAAGTTTGTTGGAAGTTATATAGCTCTTAACAGGAGTGGAGAGAGGGATGCAGAAGTCAGGAAAGTAATAGACAAAATTGAATAACATTTATAGAGGGGGAGCAGACAGATCTTTGACAGAAAAGTCAAGGACTGATGCCTATGCGGGCTACTGCTCTCCCTCTATTTTATACAAACAAGGAGATATATGGGAATTCTTGAGATTGTTGGAGCATTTTTACAGTTGCTTCTATTGATTTTCACAAAATGGTTTTCCACTGATGCGGATAGGAAGAAACAACTACAGGAGGCACATGATGAAGTTAAAGAGGGTATTAGGACGAGGGATAGGGCAAAAATTACTGCTGGTTTTGCTCGTGCTAATCGTATGTAATGTTTGTAGTTGTGCTTCAACTTCAAGATCAGTGATTATATACCCAATCGATAATGACGATATTTACTCTGTTCCACAAGGCTCTACAATTTTCATACCCTCTGGGGCTACTGTAACGGACGATAAGGGTAAAGTCACCTACACGTATCCCGATAATCAGAAGATACCTGTCGTAAAACAGGGTTGGGTTCTCTCTGATTTTTACGTGAATCAGGTGATGGAAGCTAAGGTGAAGAAGTAGACTTTTCTGCAAAACAATCCGAAACTCCTCCCTAGCCGATAGCTCTAGGCTTGTAGAAATGGTTAGCTTTATTAAGCGTTAAAAAAACTAAAGTTAGCTATTTAACCAGCTTTTTTGCTTGCCTTTACCCACTTTGTGCGATATAATCTCTATAGAATAGAGATGGATAACTTTTCCTTTGACATACATACGAAAACTACGCTGGGGAGTTCGGGGTTAGTAATTAACAAGACCAAAGCAAAAAAAGAAGGAGGAAAAATGAAGGAGGAAAAAATGAAGGAGGAAAAAATGAAGAAGGAGAAGATATGAAAACAGAATGTTCAAGGTGCGGTTGCACTTCAACAATTATGAGTCCGGGTAACGGTTGTCACAATAATTGCAGTGGGATAATGATGCCAATTTGTAAACAGTGTGGTTACCAATTAAATACGATTCAAGATGGATACAAATATCAGGGGTATTGTTTTCAATGTGCTGTTGATAAGGGTATTGAAAAGAATCCGTTCGATAAATAAGGAGGAGTCGATGACTGAAGAACAAAAGAAGATAATAGACAATATGACGCAAAAAGAACTTTGTGCAAAGTGGAGATTTGCAAGGATAGGAGACCCATTATTTCAAGGTGATACTGAAGAATATTTTTCAAAGAAACTAAAGGAATCTGGAGGATTTACTCCAGAAATATCTAAAGAACTGGGGCGGTAAAAATGGAAAAATGCGAAAGATGTGATGGAACAGGGGAAATGGGAACAGAGTGCTGTAATGGTTCAGGTGGCTGTTCTTGTGGTGGTGATTTAGTTTATACCACTTGCACTTATTGTGGTGGAAGTGGACAAGTAGAAAATCAGGAAGAAGCTGAAATAAGAGGCCATGCCGAATTTATGCGTAAATTTGGCAATCAATGTTTTTTGGGAACTGGTCCTAAAACAGGATATTGGAGCAAATTCGGAGGTGCTGGATTATGGCCAAAAAAATAAAAGGCACAAAAATAAAGTTAGAATTTACAATCCCCGACGAGAGTCCACAAAAAGAAATTATTAGTAAGAAATTTACAGAGTTATGGGATGCTATTCATGAGTGTTCACAAGGAGGTAAAAATGGAACAGATAACATTGACTAAAATAGTCCTTTCAGATAAAAGAAAGGACGGGACGCCATATATCTCGCAGAAGACCGCGGGACAGATGGGTGTGTTGGGATATATGTAGATTAACTCCTATATCTTATCAGTCATCTTCAATCTTCTTATATTATAGCTGGGAGGTGATTGTGTGGCGAAGTTATACAAGCACGATTGTAAGAGTTGTAGGTATTTTGGATGCACGAAAGAGGAAAATATTTATATTTCATCTCAGAAAGCAAAAAATTTCTGATAGTGACATAGTATTAGATGGGAAAACCATAAAGGAGGTCAATAAATATGGGACATAATCTTAGTATCTCCGAAGGGAAAACGAGCCTTTTCTATGTAGGAGAGAAACCTTGGCATGGGCTCGGGACTGAACTCAAAAGTCCGGCAACGGCAAAGGAGGCAATCGAAGCAGCAGGTTTGGATTATCCTGTGGAGCTTCAACCTATCTATCTCCAGAACAAGAAAGAGATAGCCCGCAAAAAAGCGATAGTGCGAGCCGATAAACAAATAGCACTAGGCTTGGCTACCGATAGCTACAAGGTAATTCAAAACTCGGAAGCCTTTAGCTTTTTTGATAGCGTAGTTGGCGAAGGTCAGGCTATCTATCATACAGCTGGGGCTTTAGGGGTAGGTCAAAGGGTATGGATATTGGCTAAGCTACCCGATGACATCATTGTGACTAAAGATGATGTTGTCGAGAAATATCTACTTCTGGTTAACTCGCACACTGGAACATCCGCCTTGAAAATGTATTTTACCCCTGTTAGGGTAGTATGTGAGAACACTCTAATAGCTTCCTATAGGGATGCTGCGCATGGCGTTTCTATACGGCATATGGGCGATATAAAGACCAAAGTCGATGAGGCTCGAAGGCTCTTAGGTCTTGCAATAAACTACTACGCCCGATTCTCGAAAGACGTGCATGCGTTGACTAAGTATAAGATGACGGATAAAGAACTCGATTCCTACTTTAACTATGCCCTCTCAGGCAAAGCGAAGTTGGATAGAGAGATGTCAACTCGTATGGAGAACCAGAAGAATAGGCTTAAGCATCTCTTCGTAAAGGGTGCAGGCAATGATTCTTCTAAGGTTAAAGGCACTGCGTGGGCAGCATATAATGCTGTGACAGAATATGCCGACCACGATAGAGCCGTGCGAGAGTTGTCTGAGGATAAGACTAGACGACTTTCCAGCATATGGCTAGGGTCATCGGCTAGTATGAAGGCTAGAGCTTACGAGGCTAGTTTAGAGTTGGTTGGTGTAAAAAGTAAACAATAAATAAGGGAGGATGACATGACTAAAGAAACAGCCAAAAATCGAAATGAAGAAGAAAGGAGTTAGGGTAATATGAAAGACTTATTGGAGAACCTAAAGCAGACCGTAATAACAGAGATAGGTGCCAACGAGATATCCTACAAGACCTATCTCAAAGAGCATAAAATAGTTGTTACGATAGTTGCCTCAAAGGCGGATGAGGCGGGAACCGTGAACGTAAAGGAGATAGCTGTTGGGAAGACTACGCCTAGAAAGCGTAGAGTGCCTCAGCTATCTAAAGAGGATAAGACGCACATCAAAGTAGCAAAGAAGCAGTTGAAGAGTATCAGCAATGCCGTCTATCTCTTTACGTTGCTTGTTCGGGTCAAGGAAACCCTAGAGGGTATAAATGTCACTGAGCTTAATCCCGAGGGGGCTAAGACTTTGCTGACAGAGATAGCAGAGGTTCACGAGTGTCTAGGCAAAGTAAGTAATAGGCTTATTGAAAAAAGTAAACGGGAGGTGGAGTGATGATACAAAAGTCAAGTAAAGCTTACGAGTTGATTGAGGTGCTAGAGCGAGGTGGGACTTGGTCAACTCAAGAACTAGCCGATGAGCTGAACTTAGAAAAGCATGCTATCAGGGCACTCGTTGGTAGGGTTCGTAAGTCGTTTCTAGAAGAAGAGAATAGCACCGTGCCTTATATCTATACCACTAAGGGCGGTTTTACCCTCGAAGGCAAGCCAGAGGATGTCGTTTACGAGAGCAAACTACGCTACGCTATCGGTGTGGGGGTCTTAGTAAATGGCGTATTTGTGTTCAAAAGGTGTAAGAAGATATCACCAAAACAATTCGCAAACTTGAATGTGACATATAAACCTAAGATGCTCATGTTCAACAATGTGATAAAATGAGGGAGGTAGTATGGCTAAAATGAAGAGAGTTATACATCGGTATTCAGAGGAAGACATCGCATGGGCGAAGTCCACCTTGTTACCTGCATTGGGGGAGACATTCTCGGCAACTAAGATACCTCCAGAAGCCCTCAAAACCTACTATAATAGGTTTGGACGAAAGATTACACCTGCGGGGTTGTCTTCTTGGTTGAGAAAACTGGTCCCCTCTAATGGCTGTAAACGAGGGAAGAAGAATCCCATAAATATCCTTAACAAGAGCCAGTATATTCTGTTGATGGGGGAAAATCTAATGGGGTTCGAAACCGATAAAGAGGTTAAGAAGTTTATTGAGACATCTCAGATAATCGGGGGAGTAACTATGTTCGTCAGGAGACCAATAAAGATTTCCTATAACATAGAGCTATAAGATCAGAGAGGAGATACAGAAGTAAAAATAAAGGAGGTTGTATTATGGCATTAGCACCTATAACTTCAGAAATGAAGCTGTTCAATTTCTATCTGCCAGTGGACCAATACTCGGAGATAGTTAAGCGAATAGCCGAAGAGCAAAGGAAGACAGGAATAAAAGGTAGTGTCGCAGGTTGGGTTCGTGATGCTATCTCTTATAAACTGTCAACCAAATAACCTCACGTGTAAGTCTCCCCTAACCGACTTAGGAGTTAGGGGAGACTTGCTTCCAAAGAACCTACCAATCTACTTGGAAGTTTATTTACGGTAATGGAGTTAGGCTAAAAAAAGTTAGCAAAAATCTTAAAGGACTTTTGGTGGTTTTTGGCTCTCTATATATGAAGGTGGAAACGGGTATCCACTTAAAATAAGCCCTACGAGACGAGGTTATTCTCCGAATAACTAAGTAAGCTCGGTGAGCCGTTAGGTTGCAATACCTTTCCGCTCGGAACGCCTCTAGATTCACTATTAACCTAGGAGACAGCGTTCATTGGTTTGAAGGAAGTAGCAGGCGCATGGCGTAATCCCTAATCTACAGGGTGCTGAGGTAAACTATTTCCCCAATCCTTGTATATCTGCGGTCCAGAGAAGGGTAACTTACTTCTTTGATATATTTAGGAAAAAGGCAAGCGATAAGCTTTAAAAAAGTTAGTTTGCTTATCCACCCCAGCCATTCTTCAAATCAGAGGCAGTTATATATTGCTGAGCAACAAATAAATTACGAAAATACTCGTATTCAGAGCTGAAGTTCGTAAGAATTCGGATTTTCCGGTACGGGTTTGTTTTTTTGTTGCTAAAAGCTGGCTAAAAGCTGTTTTAAAGTAAACACTGAGTGTTTACTGATACAGATAAAGCTTCAAGAAGCTACGTAACGTAAACGTATTTTCTACGTAACGTAAACGTATTTTCTACAGTAGAAGCACTGATAAGTTCAGTGAATCAGTTGTTTGAAATACTACTGAAGTAGTGAATCAGTTGTTTGAAATACTACTGAATCAGTTGTTTGAAATACTACTGAAGTAGTTGTTTGAAATACTACTGAAGTAGTTGTTTGAAATACTACTGAAGTAGTGAATCAGTTGTTTGAAATACTACTGAAGTAGAGTATTAGAATATTAGAGGTTAAACCTAAACCCTTTAGGTTTTGTTAAGGGGGAGATTTTAAAAGAGGGGGGGAGAGGAGGGATAAGATACTTAAATTAGCACTATAAACTATAAGTAAAGTTACTGTAACTAAAATACTTTAAAGGACTTTTGGTGATTTTTGGCTCTCTATTAACAGAGGGTGGAAATTCCTATGGAGTTGTTAAAGGTTGAGAAGAAACTTAGAACTATGCTGGAATTAGGAAATTTTACTTTGAGCGGTGACGGAGACTTTACGCAATTGATGATGATATACTTAGATAACCCTAGAATATCAGTTTTAGGTTTGCAAGAATTCGCATTAAAGTATCTTCCAATAAAACCCATAAAACACGTTGATAGCCGTCAAATACTCTCTGCATATATCGCTTGGCTAGACTTAACCAAATCACGTCTCTCCGAATACGCTATGACGTATTACACCGATCTAAGTTTGAGGGTTAAACTTAATGAGGTTGTTTTTAATAAAACGTGGTTTTATTTTATGTTTGCCTTTTTGGTAAGGGACATAAGTGCTGAAGATTACTTAGAGTTGAATGGTTGGGAAGAATTCTTCCTTCTTTGGGCTCAGATGAATGATAGACCTAGCACACCAGAAAAACCTCTGTTGCTGAAATTGCCTGAACGGAAAGATATGAAAAAGTTGCAAGAGTATTACTTGAAGACGAAATTAGGGGTAAAAGGTATATCAAACCTTTACAGTAGTCTAGGTGAGGCCACTCTAGATGGGAAAAGAATGGAGTGGCGTTGTTTGTCAAAAGAGGAATTATCAGAAATTGTTAAATATTACGAGAGATACTCACATTGGGGAAAGGAAAAATACTTAAAGGTTTTAAAGGATGAATACGGAGTATAAGGTCTATCCAACTATAGTCGGCATTCCTAGAGTGCACTGGGCGTCTTCGTTGAACAATTTTAATAATAAGTATTCGGACTCTTTCTTCTTAGAGCTGGAGACCGTAGCAAAAGACGTAATATCTGGGACCAACAAATATAATTATCTTATATTGTGCGGTTCTCCTGGGTCGGGCAAAACGCATTTTCTTGTGGGTGTATATAAAAGTTTATTAGATAGGTTGGGGTATCTGCATGGCGATGGGGCTTTGTTTATAATGTTTTCGGCTTGGATGAGCGAGATGATAATGAGGTTCGGAGACGGCACTAGTTCTTCTATGCGTAGCCTATTGGTAGAGTATCTTCAGGCTCGATACTTGTTTTTGGACGATGTTACTTCGACTGAGAGAGTGTTTAAGACAGAGACGATGGAGTATGCTGTTTTCCGTGATGTTCTTATCGAGCGTTGGGACAATGCTAAGTTTCTGGGTTTTACGTCTAATTTTACAAAAGCGGAGTTGGTTAGGTTCATAACTGCTAGTTTGGGGGCTTATGTTGCTAGCAGGGTTTTATCCTCCGCTAAGATACTAGAGTTTCCTCGCAAAGATTTTCGGTTCGGAGAGGCAGGGAAATGAATTGGACGAAAATTGTTAAGGCTATTTTAGTAGATAAGATTTTCTTTTGCTCATGGATAGATAAACTTCCCTTGATAACCCAAGAGTTACCCTTGTTGGGGATATTATCGGGGGCTGAGGCGGTTTTTAAGAGATACGGTAGGTTGCCTACCATAGACGAGCTACGGTATAACCTAACCAACTCCGATTTGGCTGATGTCGTTAAAGAAAAGGCTCTTACCTACTTAGCTGATGCCGAAAAAGTTACCTTAGAGGATAATGATATAAATGCCTTGGATGCGATTTTAGCTAGAGAGATAACTCAAAGGGGTATCGAGAAGTTCACGCTGGACGTTGCTCAGAATATAAATACCCTAGAGTATGAGCAAGTTTACGATAAGTTGAAGAATTTTTCTGCGGAGTATAGACCCTTCGGATCAGATACTCTGGGAGTTGACTTGGCTAATTTGCCTAGAACCCTTAGTATGATAAAATACCACGAGGGAGAGAAGATACCTAGCGGTTTAGATGCCCAAGACGATGCCCTTTACGGGGGTTTTGGGGTTAAGGAACTGACGTGTTATATGGCTCACTCAGGAAAAGGGAAGACAGCTCTATTGGTTAATGCTATGTATGGGGCTATGTTAAATGGGGCTAATGTTTTATATGTGTCCCTAGAGATGAGCGAGAGGGATATTCTTAGGCGGTTTTACCGAAGGGTTACTTATAAGAGCAAGCACGAGTTTCATTCTGATGAGAAACAATGGACTAAGCATATTGACAAGTTCTTTAAATTGACTAAGTCTGTTGGGAGAGTTATATACTATCCCACGGGAACATGTAGTGCCTTCGATATCGAGGTTTTGTTAGATAAGTTAAAAAATATACATAATTTTGAGCCTAAGTTGCTTATTATAGACCATCTTGATTTAGTGAAACCGCCAAAAGTGAACTACCGAACTGAGACCCATACTAGCCTTAAATTGATAACAGATGCGGTTAGAAATATAGCTTTGACTAGAAATATAGCCGTTGTTACCGCAACCCAAGCAACACGAGCGTCTTTCTCCAAAGTAAAGCTGACACAAGCCGATATAGGCGATAGCTACGGTAAAGTGCAATCCTCAGACGTGGTTATAGCCCTTTGCCAAACTGAGGAAGAACTTGAAAATAAACGAATGCGTTTGGTTTTAGTAAAAAACAGAGACTATGTTGGGGGTAAAGAGGTCGAGGTATATATTGATTTAGATAAAATGCTTGTTACGGATTTAACTTTCGCTAGACAAGCAGGGTGGATAACTGTATGAGTGTTATTGAAAATTCTATAGCTTTGTTAGGCTGGGAGTATAAAATACGAAAGACGGAACTTTTAGTAAAAGTTTGTCCATTTTGCGGTAATACAAAATTCAATTTTCAGATAAATACTGAAAAAGGAATTTTTCATAGTTGGTGCTGTAACAAGGGGGGCACCTACAATAGTTTAGCCAAAACTTTCGGTTTGGCTAAAGTTCGTAGACAGGTGAAAGTGGAGGAAGTAAAACCCTCGGCTGAGAGTTTAAAAGCTGTAGAGGATTTTTATAAGTTCGACGAATTGATAAAATTGGACGGCAGTAGAAGAAAGATAGTTGAAGATTACTTACTATCCCGAGGACTAACTTATGAAGAGGGATTGCGATTAAAGTTTAGATACGTTGACCAAAAAACAATGATAGACGAAAGGTTGAAAAAACTATATAATAATCGGGTTGTAATACCGTTATTCGACCTATCAGACAACTTGGTATTCTTCGTTGGCAGAGCAGTTAATAAAAATCCCCTAAAATATCTGAATTGCAAGGTAGAGCGTAGAGAGATTTTACCTGTATTTAAAGGCTTGATAAACCCTTCGGTAGTTGTGCTAGTCGAGGGCGTATTTGATGCGATAGCAGTTAATCGAGCAGGCTTTTCTAGTTTACCATTGTTGTCTATGGATATATCGAGACAACAGACCGAGCGATTAGGACGCATAGGCTTCTACGAGGTGGTTATAGCTTTAGACTCAGGCGAGGATGCTAACTCTATAAAGATTCAAGAGAAACTAAGTATTGCGGGTATACCTAGCCGTGTATGGTTTAGATACGATGGCAAGGATTTAGATGAGTTGGCTCAGACCGATTTAAAGAATGAGCTAAACGATTTACTAAGCAAAAATTTTGATAGTCAAAAGACCCAAGAATATCTTACAAAAGTAAACGGCTTTATAAGTCGCAAGCGAGGGTTTCGATGAGAGTGGAAGTATACCCTTCTTTTTGTAAAGTGTTGGGTGCCCCTCCAAATGTTCTGAAAGACCTCAAAGACTTTCTTACTATAGACGTCCCTGGTGCCCGATTTACTAAGCTGTATAGACAACACATATGGGACGGAAAACAGTCCTTCTTCTTTAGACCAGCCAATAAGTTTCCTATAGGTTTCCTTCGTAGAGTCCAAGAAAATTTTTTCATACCGGAAGAGGATATAATAGATAAACGTAAGGTTATAGACTATAAGTTTGTTATACCCAAACTAAACAATATTGAGTTGCGAGACTATCAAAAGGAAAGTATATTAACTTGTCTAGAGTATAAGAATTGTCTAGTGGAGTCTGCGACTAATTCCGGGAAGTCGGCTGTTATATCGGCTCTCTGTAAAATCTTTCAGGACTTTAAAGTCTTGATTATAGTCCAGCGTATAGAGTTGCTTAGACAGCTTCGGACTATGATAGAGAATTTGACCGATTTGAATACGGGCTATATTGCTGCATTCGATAGTGAATTAAATAAGAATATAGTAGTTAGTATGATACAGACTCTACATAACAGGGTAGGTAAATCTAAGCCTGAGACCGATTTCTTTAGAGATGCCGATGTTTTAATAGTGGATGAAACCCACCATGTTCGTTCAAAAACCCACCAAAGACTTCTAGCTACTTCCAATGCCGTTATTCGTTATGGGTTCTCTGGGACAATTCCGGAAGAGGACACTTACGATGGCTGGCTTTGTCGAATGTATATAGGCGATGTAGTTATCAAGGTGGATAATCAACAACTTATAGAGCGAGGGATATCCGCAAAGCCTATCGTAAAAATGCTAGAGGTTGATGCTAGTTTTGTTAATGGTTTAGTTCCTGTTATGCCTGAGGGGCTATCTTTGGAGGAGAGAAGGGATTTTGTAAAGAAAAACTATCAGCTGATGATGTATCATGGTATTGTAAAAAGCCCTCAGCGTAATAATAAGATTATAGAGTTGATACAAACCGAGTGTAAAGACCGCTCAACTTTGATAATAGTAGATATAATCGAGCATGGCGATGAGTTGGTAGCCCTTGGTAAGAGAGCAGGACTAGATATTAAATTCGTTCAAGGGAACTCTACAGATAGAGAGGAGCTTATAAAGGGCTTTACGGAAGGCAAGGTCAAGACCCTAGTGGCTACGACTATCGTAGATGAGGGGCTGGATATTGATTGTATATCTGCCTTAGTGTTAGCCTCTGGAAAAAAGAGCCGAAGGCAGATACTACAAAGGATAGGCAGAGGGTTGCGGAAAAAGAAGCAAGGCGAGAACGTTGTTTATGTTTACGATTTTGCGGATGTTGGAAATCGCTATCTCTCCCGACATTCTAAAATTAGACATAAATTGTTCTTAGAAGAGGGTTTTGAAGTTAATTTAATAAAATTAGGGGAAGGGTATAAATGCCCAGAGGAATATACGAAAGAACGGAAAAACATTTAATTCTTCTTAAAAAAGCTCGTGTTAAGGCTAAGCAAGTTTTATCTAATATGGAACATACTTGGGGGGATAAAATTAGTGAAGCATTAACGGGAAAATTTTTATCAGAGGAACATAAAAGAAAGTTGCGTGGGAAAAGAGTGGGATTCACTCCTCCTAATAAATTACTCAGAAAAATTATTGTATGTAAATTTTGTGGGAAAGGTTTAGGAGTGCCAGAATCTTCAACTAGAAAGTATTGTAGTCCTGATTGTGTTAATAAGGGGAGAACAGGTCGTAAAGACCCCGAAAGAGATAGAAGCAAAACCATTTGTTTCTGTTGGTTATTCTGTTATTTTTATTTGGGAAGATGAACTAACAAAGTAGTTAGGTTAAAAAAAGTTGCCTGATTTACTAAAGGACTTTTGGTGGTTTTTGGCTCTCTATTAACAGAGGGTGAAAGATGGTCTTTATGATTTTTACACGGACATCTTAATTATGGTAAGTATCATAAATGGTAAATATAAAAAGGAGGGGTAGAAAATGTCAGAGTTCAAAGCTAAAGTGGCAAAAATGAAGGAGCTTTTGGAGAGGGCGTCTTGCGGGGTTATCAATCAACTAGTGATAGCTGATAAAGGCGAGGTCAGCGTTCTCGATGACACTAAGAATATTTTTGTGTATTGTAAAGACAGCTCCCTAGACTTCGGTAGCGATATAGGTATATACGACCTGAAACTTTTTCTTTCTTATCTCAATGCTTCCTTAGGGTATGACGATGTGGAAGATGTTAAGATACGGGATAACAGGATAGTGTTGACGTGTAAAGGCGATGAATATCAGTATCTTCTGGCGGATGCGAGGTTGATTTCTCAAAGGGTTAAGGAGCCAGACAAAATCTTTAATAAGATACACGCTATACCTAAGGTAGCTGTGTTAGACCTTAAAGCTAAACTGTCGCTGTTGACTGGGGCATTAGGTCTGGTAATTACCGATACGGTAACTTTTAAAATAACTAATGGGAAGCTTCTTTTAGAGGTTGGATCTAGTATAGAGCATAAGGCGAGTATTACATTAGCCGAGGGCTTGTCAAACTCTATGGAGTGGGTTGTGTCCTCTGTTCTCTTGGGTCGTATATTAGCGTCAGCCTCGACATCTGAGACGATAGAGTTGGAGCTTCGTAAAGATTGCCCATTAGTGTTTAAGTTCTCGGATGTTACAATCTCTCTTAATACAATAACCCCTAAGGTGGTGAAATAATGTCGGATACGACTTATACTCTCTGGACAGAGAAATATCGTCCTAAAGAGTTGTCCAATATGGTATTGTCTGAGTTTCAAGTAAACCTCTTTACCAAGATGATAAAAGACCAAAGTATACCTCATCTGTTGCTATTTGGTAATGTGGGCTCAGGTAAGACCACTATGGCCAGAATATTGATAGAGAATTTAGACTGCGATTATATGGAGTTGAATGCGTCTAGCGATAGAGGTATAGATGTGGTTAGAACAAAGATAATGCAATTCGCTATGATACAATCTATGAAGCCTCTGAAGGTTGTTTTGTTAGAGGAGTTTGATGCCACAACTTATGACTTCCAATACTCTCTTCGTAATCTTATGGAGACTTACTCGGATAATACGAGGTTCATAATGACGGTGAACTACTTAAACAAAGTTATTGAGCCTATCCGTAGTCGGTGCCAGTTAGTGGAATTCAAAGAGTTTGGAAAGCCAGCGTGTTTCAAGTATTTGTCTAAGGTTCTATCTCAAGAGAAAGTGGAATTCGATAAGGAGGATTTGTTGACGATAGTGGATATGTATTATCCCGATATACGCACTATGCTCAATACTCTGCAGTTAAATACGAGTGGGGGTAAACTTGACACTAGTAATCTAAAAAAGTTCTTAGACTACTCCGAGGTAGTGAACTGGATTAGAAAAGGTGATTTAAAGAGTATCAGAGAGAATGCCTACAAGTTCAATTATATAGATGTTTACCGATATTTGTTTGATAGGGTGGACGAACTAGAATTAGATGAGAGTGCTAAAATTAAGGCTTCTTTGACGATAGCTGAGTATATGAGTAGAGATGGTTATGTTGCGGATAGGGAAATAAACATAAGTGCCTGTTGTTTGGAGCTTATGACTCTCCTGGGAGTAAAGTCGTAATGGAATTCTTCGAGGCTATAAATAATCTTTACTTAAAGAAGACCAAATATACACTCAAAGAAGTCGCCAGCCACGTCTGGTCTATCCAAAAATACATGAGTATGGACGAGAATTTGCTACTACCTATCGGCATGTTTAACCGCTACTTCTACGTTCTTCGGGAAAGATATTACGTTTTGTTGGATAGATTTATTCCTAAGATGTACGGCAAACCATTGTTCAAATATGTTAAACGCAACAAGGCTGAACTTGACGAGGAGGCTTGTCGCAGAATAGCTAAGATGT
>Ga0116145_1000474_pt1 | contig 47973 bp, 42 predicted proteins | sample AD_JPNHG1_MetaG_FD_89747 | JGI IMG/M metagenome (GOLD analysis project Ga0116145, IMG submission 89747) | Active sludge microbial communities of municipal wastewater-treating anaerobic digesters from Japan - AD_JPNHG1_MetaG | ecosystem: Engineered > Bioreactor > Anaerobic > Digestate | place... | reverse complement strand
TTCGAGGGACTTATCCGCACGGTTTCCAGCGATGATTCAAGGGTGATAAACAGTGATTCCCGCTGCAAGGTCATAATCTCCGCCAGCGGTATGTGCGAGGCAGGACGTATCAAGCACCACCTCAAGCATAACCTCTGGAAAAAAGAGAATACTATCCTCTTTGTAGGCTATCAGGCTGGAAATACCCTGGGCAGGAGCCTTATTGACGGTGCAAGAAAAGTAAAGCTCTTCGGAGAAACAGTAAACGTTGCTGCCGAGATAAAGCAGCTTCCGGGTGTCAGCGGTCATGCGGATATGAACGGACTTCTGGAATGGGCAAAGGCTGTCAAGGGCGTTAAGAAGTTCTTCGTGAACCATGGTGAAGCCAGCTCTGCCGAGAGCTTTGCACAGATACTCAGAGAGAAACTGGGCACTGATGCATATGCTCCGTACAGCGGTGCTGAATTTGACATTACTGAGGGCGTTATCACTGTTGACGCACAGCCCATACCGATACCAAAGAAGAAAAATGCTGCAAATATGAATGCTAATTATATCGAGCTCTCCGCAGCAGCAGAGCGTCTAAGCCAGCTTATAAAAATGTCAGACGGCAGGGCAAATGCGGATATGCGTAAGCTTACAGATGCTATCAACGCACTCTGTGATGAATGGCAGCTATGATGATATCCGCAAATATGTTAGGAGGCTTCATGCTTGAACAGAGATAAGGTAATTATCCGAACAAGTATAATCGGGATAATCACAAATGTTTTTTTGTCCGGCTTCAAGGCGTTTATCGGACTTCTTACCGGATCAATCGCCATTGTGCTCGATGCAGTAAATAATATCAGTGATGCTCTTTCATCCGTTATAACCATTATCGGCACAAAGCTTGCCGGAAAACAGCCGGATAAGGAGCATCCCTACGGTCACGGCCGTGGAGAGTATATGACAGCTATGATCATAGCTGCAATAGTTCTTTATGCCGGAGTTACATCATTTGTTGAGGCGGTAAAGAAAATAATCTCACCAACTGTTCCGGAGTATCCGGCGGCATCTATAGTAATCCTTATATCAGCAGTCATAGTAAAGCTGCTGCTGGGAACATATGTTGAAAAGACCGGCGAAAAAGTCCATTCGGATTCGCTTATCGCTTCCGGAAAAGATGCCCTGCTGGACGCTGTTATTTCCGCCTCCACTATCGCTGCTGCCGCAGTTTTCCTCATATGGGGACTGAGCCTTGAAGCATGGCTGGGTGCGGTGATATCTATAATAATCATACGCTCCGGTATAGAAATGCTCAAGGAGAGCTTTTCCGAGATACTGGGTGAGCGTGTTGAAAAAGAGTACACCGAGGATATAAAGGCGACTATAACCTCTTTCCCGGAAGTCAGCGGAGCTTATGACCTGCTGTTCCATAACTATGGTCCGGATACCATGATAGGTTCTGTACACATAGAGGTGCCGGATACAATGACCGCCCATGAGCTGGATGTGCTTGAAAGGGATATCGCTGAGGCTGTCATAGCAAAGCATGGCGTTATACTTGCCGGAATAAGCATATATTCCGTCAATACAAGGGATGACGAAGCGGCGGAGATACTCGACGATATCCGCAGAACTGTAATGTCACATCAGTACCTTCTCCAGCTCCACGGATTTTTCATTGACATTGAGAAAAAGAAGATACGGTTTGACATAATAATTGATTTTGCCTGCCCCGACCGTGACGGACTGTATCAGTCTATCGTTGAGGAGATACAGGCGAAATATCAGGATTATAAGCTTGCAGTTACACTGGATGTTGACGCAAGCGATTAAAAGTAACGGCTTAAGTGTGATACTCTTATAGCAGTATTCGCCAATTATTCGGGGAGCCCCCTTTTGAAAAAGGGCTCCCTCAATAACTAACGTATAACTGCCATAAGGATATCATACTTAAGCCGGTTATTTATCTGAAGATCATCGTCATCAAGGACATAACGGCGAATGCGACAGCGCCTGATCCTATGGCGAGCAGCGCACGCTGATATGGTGATTTGGCAGCTTCCTCAGCTTTTTCAGCCTCGCTGAGAGAACGTCCCTCCAGATAGGCAGTGATCTCCTTATAGGAATGGATATTGTCCTTTTTCTTGATCTTTTCGACCTTTAAAGCAACGATAAGGGTGACTGCGGTATAAAAGGCAAATATCGCTGCACCTGTCCAGCTAAGGTACTTTATCAGCGGAAATGGTATCATTATCATAACGATCATCATTATGGTGTATATCCATGACCATTTTTTTAACTGGTTTATATCTTCTTTTTTGATCTCTTCTTTCATAGTCTGAACATCTCCTTTTACAAGTTCATCCAGAGATACTCCGAAGAGCCCGCTCAGTATCAGCAGACTATGCACATCGGGATAGCTTTTTTCGTTTTCCCAGTTGGAGACTGTCTGGCGGCTGACAAATGCCTTTTCGGCAAGTGTTTCCTGATTCCATCCTTTTTCTCCACGGTATTTTTTTATTTGTCCGCTTAGCTCCATAGTGTACCTCCGGTTAGTTTTGTTATTGGAAATGTAATATAATTCTATCACATTTCTGATTTGATTACAAGGGCAGGTGCCGGCGTTCCTGCTGATGATATGATATCACAGCGCTGTCGGAATGTCTATCAAATGTGCTTTACAAATGGACTTGGATCAATGTCAAAGCTCTTTTACATCCCTGTAAACAGAGAAAAAACTCCCGGAGCGATGAAACTCCGGGAGTTTTTATTTACATATCGTTTCTGTTTTCCAGCGCTTTGAAAAGCGTTACCTCGTCAGCGTATTCAAGTATTCCGCCAACGGGAAGACCGAATGCCAGACGGGAGACTTTTATGCCCATGGGCTTCAGAAGTCCTGCGATATACATTGCAGTAGCGTCGCCCTCAACAGTGGGGTTGGTGGCCATTATGACCTCCTGCACGCCGCCTTCTGCGATACGGGCGAGCAGTTCCTTCACTCTCAGCTTGTCCGGAGTTATGCCGTCCATAGGTGAGAGAAGTCCGTGGAGCACATGGTATACGCCGTTGTATTCCCTTGTACGCTCGAACGCAGTTACGTCCTTCGGACTTTCCACTACGCATATAACGCTTTTGTCCCTGTCGTCGTCGCTGCATATAGGACAGACCTCACGTTCAGTGAGATTCTGGCAGCACTTACAGCAATGAACGTTTTTCTTTGCGCTTATAAGAGCATTGGCAAAGTCCTCAACAGAAGCCTCGTCCATGGACATTACATGGTAAGCAAGCCTCTGGGCGGATTTCATACCTATCCCCGGAAGGGAAGCAAACTTTTCCGCCAGTATCACCAGCGGAAGAGCGTTATGGTCTGCCATTATCTCTTAGAAAAGGCCGGGGAGGGAAACTCCTCCTGTGATCTTGCTCATCTCAGACTCAGTTGTGGTCTCAACATTGTTGATAGCCTCGTTTACAGCGCTGATGATAAGATCCTGGAGCATCTCGATATCCTCGGGATCAACTACCTCGGGTTTGATCGAGAGGGACTTGATAGTCTTCTTGCCGGAAACAGTAACTTCAACTGCGCCGCCGCCTGCTGTAGCAGAGAACTCTCTCTCCTCGATATCCTCCTGGAGCTCAGTGATCTGATCCTGCATCTTCTGAGCCTGCTTTATCATCTGGTTCATATTCTGAGCGCCGCCGCCCACATTTCTGGGTATTCTTGCTTTCATTAGAAATTCTCCTTTAAAATAAATTTGATTATTTACATATTATTATCAACAGCTGTTTCAATACTGCTGTTAATTGCTTTTTGAATGAGCTGATCCGCCATATTCTTCTGTTCCTCAACAGATGTGGCGCAGCGTGCTCTTATAACGAAGCGCTGTCCGAGCACATTGTTTATGGTCATGCCGAGAGACAGGGCGTTTTCCTTGACCTTGAAAAGATTCATGAAGAAGCGGTTCTTTGAGGTGATGAAGATGACATTTCCGGCGATACCGGCTATAGAACCGTCAAGGCTTCCTGCAACGGCAGGGTTTACCTTCCTGAACTCCTCCAGTACATCCTCCCATCGCTCGCAGGGCTTTATATCCTCTGGCCTGAGCTTCTTTATGTCGATATTGGGCCTTGGCTCGTCATCAGCCGGGGACTTTGCTTCAAGGACTTCCGGCTGTTGTGGAGCCTGTCCCGGAGCAGGAGTTGTTCTTGGTGCGGAGTTGATCTTATTCTCCAACTGTTTTATTTTATCATAAATTTCAGAATTGTCAATAGCTGCCGGGTAATTACTGCGGTTTCCGCAGAGCTTTATCAATGCCATTTCAAACTCGACACGCTTGTTCATGGCTCTCTGCATACGCTCACGGCACTCCTGCAATTCCGAGAGATACCAGAGCACGGTTTCCAGCTCTGAGCCTTCGGCGAGCTGTCTGAGCTGTTCAAGCTCGTCCGGCATACATACTATGAGCTGTTCAGCGTTAGTAGGTGAAGCTTTCAGCAGCATGATGTTCCTGAGCTGAGCAATAAGCTCCTCGCAGAGCCTTGTCAAATCCTTGGACATATCATAGAGCTGACCTGTTATAGAAAGTGCCTCCGGTGTATCTTTCCCGGTTATTGCTCCGAGGAGCTTATACAGGTATTCTCTTCCGGCGATACCGGCAGTTCTTGAAACTGTTTCGGCGTTGATCTGTTCTGCAACAGCAGAGCACTGATCGAGGAGAGAAACTGCGTCACGCATACCTCCGTCAGCCAGCTTTGCGATAAGAGCAGCTCCGTCCTCAGTGAGGTCGATGTCCTCCTGTGAGGCTATATACTGCAATCTTGCAGCAATATCCTCAGGCTTTATGCGCCTGAAATCATATCTCTGACAGCGTGAGGTTATGGTAGCAGGTACCTTGTGTATCTCAGTTGTGGCGAGGATGAACTTAACATACTCCGGTGGTTCCTCCATTATTTTGAGGAGAGCGTTGAATGCGCTCTGCGAGAGCATATGCACCTCGTCGATGATATATATCTTATATTTTCCACGTTCAGGAGTATAGACAGCTCCGTCACGGAGATCTCTTATATCGTCAACACCGTTGTTTGAAGCGGCATCGATCTCTATGATATCGGTAAGTGCGTCAGTATCGGCATCACGGCAGATATCACATTCAAGACAGGGATTGCCGTCCTTCATGTTCCGGCAGTTGACTGCCTTGGCGAGTATTCGCGCACAGGTGGTCTTACCAGTGCCACGTGAGCCTGTGAAGAGGTATGCATGGGCAGTCTTTCCGCTGATTATCTGTCGTTTCAGAGTATCAGTCGTCTGCTGCTGGGAGATGACATCGTCGAATGTCATAGGCCTCCACTTGCGGTACAGAGCCTTATACACAGGGAAAAACCTCCTTTGCACAGATGATCGGACGCAGCAGCTCAGGCCTTTGCGTCGGTGTGTGTCTCAAGCAGCGCTGCTGCCTGGATCTCTTTATAGTAATTGGAATAGCTGACAGGATCGCTGATATTGTTCAGCAGAGCGGCACGGTAAAGTTCTTCGCCCTCCTTGAAGTTATGTAGCATATTCTGGGCGATAGCGGCTCCTCCGAGAGCGTCAGCATAGTTCTCGTGGCGGTCTATAGCCTCCTGGAACCATTTCAGCGCATTTTTACCGTCATTCTGCTTCAGATACAGCTTTCCGAATTCTGTGCGGATCATATCAGCGTGCTCATAATCGGTGTCAAGCAGGCCGTTGTATATCTGCTTAGCTCTTTCGATATCGCCGTTGCCGACACAGCATCTTGCTGTGAAGAGCGGCAGCACCGGAGTGCTGAATCCGGCATCGGCAGCTTTATCGTAGCATATGACCGCATTGGGGTATGTTCCAAGGATGTTGTAGCAGCGTCCCCGGTAGAATTCAAGAACGCCTTTTTCTTCCTGGGAAAGAGTGAATTTGTCATCGCCTGCGTCTGTGAAAAATTCCAGAGCAGTGCGGAAATGCCCCTTATGGAAGAGGTCAAGACCGTTTTCAAAGAGGAGTGATTTCTTGTTGAGACCTGTAAATGCTTTTCCTATAAGATCTTCGTCATAGCGGTGAAATGCGTTGGATGAGGAGTACTTCATAAGCTCCGCTCCGAGGAAAACCATCAGAGCTATGAGGAAAACGGCTGTCATTACTGCGGAGACCTCGGCAAGAGGTATACTCTCTTCTTTTATAATGACAGCGTGGTACACCACCATGCTCATTATAAAGAATGACATGACACAAAGGGCTTTAGGCAGTGAACGTATCAGGCAGATAAGGACTCTCTTAGCCCTCATGCCCAGCATAGTAAGGAACGTCAACGAGATCGCCTCCCTTAAATAAAAAATTCCGGAACATAGATGTGCAGGCTTGCTGCGGCACACAACACGCACCGCTTAATGCTGCTCGGTCTCCCGCCTGACATGGTTCACGGGGTCTTGTTGCACAGGGCCCACACATCTATATTTCGGAATTTCCTTCTGGTAAGTCCGGTCGAGCAGTCTTTTGCTCTCTGAATATTATACCATAAGACCGGGATTTTGTCAAGGGAAATCTGAAATTTTTTTGCAGCGGTAAAATGGCTGTATCAGGTGAAATACAGCCATTTTTCAGGAATGCCGGAATAAATTTTCTATTTTCCTTGTCCGATTATAGTTAATGGCTGCGAGTATGTATTATAGAATCACACAACAGCACCGGTGATGACCGCAGAAATTGAAGCTGCGATCATATGTGATCAGCTTGAATGTGTGCCTGTGAACAGGCATCAGGAGGAATTAAATATGAAAAAGACATTTATTATTTCGATCATTGCTGGGCTTTCAATTCTGTCTGTAGGATGCGGTACAGTAGAAAGTTCATCATCAAAGACTGAGAAAGCATCTGTTGCCGAGAAAACAATTGAGACCACTACAGCTTTAGAGGAAGAGACAACAGCTGCTGCTGAGACAACTGCTGAGCCGACAACATCTGAAGCCGTGGTGAGCAATACAGAGGATCAGGCAGCTCCTGTTGAAAATGATACAGTTGAGCCTGCTTATGATGATACTTACGGTTACAAATTAATACTGCCAGAAGGTAGTTTTTCCTTCCCTGAATTATTCTACCATGGCCTCGCTAACATAACTCCGGAGGATAAGGCCTATTGCCTTATCCAAAAGGGCGGAGGGGCAGGTCATAGCTATTATGTGCTCTACGTGAGAAGCGATGACGGGGAGACATGGAGTGGCTGTGGAGTGTACGTCGAGGCTTCAGGAGAAAAATTCCGTTTTAGCCTTGAAGATGGAAGAATACTCGTATTCTCATATCATACAGCTTATTGTGAGGCTTATCCAGCGGTATTCGTTTATGAGCTTAACGGTGATAAGCTTGTCCGTACTGATTGCCAGGATATTTTTGCAGATATAAAGCTTGATGACGGCAGCTCTCTCAAAAGCGACGGAAATTATGATTTCAGCGCCGAGTATAATGCAGGCTACAGCTTCAGCTTCACAATTACAGATAAGGATACAGGCGCTTCATATTCAGCAGTAAATGAGCTGGATCCTGAAACCTTCGCTATAGTAAAGTAAATAAAAAAGGTTGGGAATAAAAAAAGAAAGATCCTGCCTTGAAATAAATACAAAAGAAAGATTATATATAAAGGAACAGGCACATTTAAATGTGCCTGTTCCTTTTTGCCGTTTTCGGTGTATTTTCATTAATAGAAGGTTGCGACCTCTTTTTCCGGCGGAGCTGATTTGGTTATCTCAACCGGCAGGAGCACAGGGCCTTTTCCCTTATAGAATTTATGCTTCTGAACTCTTATTTTTGCCTTGATGATATACCAGCCGTTTTCCTTGGCGTCGGCTTCATCCTCTGTTTCTGTTACGAACCAGCAGTATTGTATATCCTCAACACAGCAGGTCATGACCTTTCTGCCCATTGCAAAGACGTTCTTCGGGAATTTGGGGCTCTTTGCAGCCATTCCCTTGAATGTGACGGTCTTGCCGTCATATTTTTTCGGCTCTTCCATTATGTCACGGTAAAACAGGGCATAATCGCCGTCCTCGATAACGATATTGTCTGCCTCCACATCGAAGGGCAGGGGATCTTCTATATCGTCATATGCCACTGCGCCGTCAGTATACTCGTATGCGATATCTGCACGGCGGCTTACTCCACGGACGATCTTGTGGAATTCCTGGGGATCGTAAGTGCGCTCCATACGGTTGAATACCACCAGCTCGCACATATTCAGCTTGTCTACCACAAGGCTTCGCATATTGCTGTTGTAGTTTTTGAAAGTGGAGGCATCGGCAAAGAACATTACCTGTGCGATCACCCAGCCTTCCGGCATAGCCTCAAACAGGTCATTGAGCAGCCACATACCGTTATATTCAAGAACAACTCTGTCAGCCCTTGTTTCACTGACAAGCCTTGCAAGATTGGCTTCGTTGAGATCCTCCTTGGATTCGATAGAGCGTATCTCAACAGCCTTGCATGGGTATTTTGATATATCAAATTCCTCTATACCCTCTTCGCAGGTGAGGAGAAGAGTACGCTCACCGTTGTTGAAGCGTTTGTCCTCCATAGTTTCCTGGATGAATTTTGTCTTTCCGGCCTCTAAGAAGCCGAGAAACAGGTATATCGGGACTTCATTCTGCATATCAGGCATTCAGGACACTCCCTTCATTATTTTGAGGCGTGGAAAAGCTGGGAGATAGCGGCTTCGTTGATCTTTGAGCCGATAACGCAGAGTCTTCCGATAGTGCCGGCGCTGCCTGTACGGACATCCGGTACTCCGGGAACGTAGTCAAAGTGTATCCACTGGCCGTCCTTGCCGGCAACAATGCCCTTTGCACGGAGTATCATGCCGAATTTCTCTTCGTTTCCGAGTGCTTCAAGAGCAGAGTTGATCTCCTCGGCGGTATATGCTTCCGGAGTTTCAACGCCCCAGCTTGTGAACACTTCATCGGCATGGTGGTGGTGATGATGGTCGTGATCGTGACAGCCGCAGGTGCAGTCCGGACCATGATCGTGGTGATGTTCGTGCTCATCATGGTCGTGATCGTGGTGGTGATGCTCGTGCTCGTCATGGTCGTGATCGTGGTGGTGATGCTCGTGCTCATCATGGTCATGATCGTGGTGGCAGTGTTCGTGCTCATCATGGTCGTGATCGTGGTGGCAGTGTTCGTGCTCGTCATGGTCGTGATCGTGATGATGATGTGCGTGCTCAGCCTCCTCAAGGAGAGACTTCAGCTCGTCGTCAAGAGTATTTTTCTGCGTCATAGCGTCAACGAGCTGCTTACCGGTAAGCTGATCCCACTCTGTTGTAACGATAGGAGCGACCGGATTCAGCTCTTTGAGACGTGATATGACTTCATCTATTTTTTCTGTTGAAAGTCCGGCAGTGTGGCTGAGGATTATACAGCTTGCATATGTTATCTGGTTGTTGAAAAATTCGCCGAAGTTCTTCTGGTACATCTTGCACTTCTTTGCATCGACGATCGTTGTAAAGCCGTCAAGCTGTACGTCGTGTGCGTCTATATTCTGGACTGCACGGATTACATCGCTGAGCTTGCCAACGCCTGATGGCTCGATGAGTATACGATCCGGAGCATAATCTGCCAGCACCTTTTCAAGTGCTTTTCCGAAGTCACCAACAAGTGAGCAGCAGATGCAGCCGGAATTCATTTCTGTTATTTCAATACCGGCCTCCTGGAGGAAACCGCCGTCAATTCCGATATCACCGAACTCGTTCTCGATAAGCACCAGCTTTTCGCCGTTATAGCCCTCTTTTATGAGCTTCTTTATGAGGGTAGTCTTTCCGGCACCGAGAAATCCGGAGAAAATGGTTATCTTTGTCATATAAAACACTTCTTTCTTAATGATGTGGTTTTTACACAAAATATATTATACCACAACAGTCTTACAATTGTAAAGCCCCTGGCAGGGGAGTATGATAAAGTTTTACCAAACTATCACATTTGTCAGGTTTTTCGTGGGGATATACAGGAAATGCCCCGCCAGTCAAAGCTGGCAGGGCATTGGTAAATTATATATTTATAGATCTGTAGCCGGTTATTATCCATGAGCCGTTATCACAGGATATGTCAAATTCCATTGCTTTGACTTTTCCGCAGTTGGTGGTGTATTTTCTTTCAGCAGTAAACGCTGTGTCAGACTGATCCTTGATATTGATGTCATCTATCCAGGTGTAAAAATCAGTGCTGGCCAGATTGCCCTTATTTACGTAGAGCTGTCCGTCGTACATCATATACCTCAGCATTGAGAGCTCAAATGGCAGAACGCTGCCTTCCGGGTAGGTCTCCTTATCGAAATCTCCGCCGAAGAGGTATTCCTCGTTGCCGGTGAACACGGTCGAGAAATAGAAATCTCTGAGTGCGTCTGTGTCTTTGAAGCGATCGTCACAAACCTTTGTGAGGGTTATGTCGCCGTTATCGGGAGCTGGTGCCTTGAATTCGAGCACACTGCTGTCATCAGTCTGGAGTTCTCCTCCCATTATGTCTTTCTTGATGATTCCGTATGCGTCTGTGAGTTCAGCTGCTATAGTTTTAAGTTCGTCGTTTTCGGAAGATGCGCCATTGTCAGCAGCATCTTCAGCGTTCATTGCAACCGGTGAAGCAACTGAAGCGGGGGGCGTTCTTGTTATCGGATGAATCGCTGGTTTTGCCGCAGCTTGCTGCCATAAGCGTAAGTCCAGCAAGCATTGAGATGATAATAGTCTTTTTCATATCTCTGACTCCTTTTCAACATTCTATTGACGGTACGGTGTGAAGGTGCCGTCTACTATATACTCTCGCAGAAATGGGGAGGAATCGGACATATTTTATAAAAAAATGCAGAAAATCCTCCGCAGATTTATAAAACTGCGGAGGATAATAAGCTGCTTTAGTTTTTTCAGAATACCATCTTTGATTCGAGATAAGCTTCCAGCTCATCGATAGCGATACGCTCCTGCTGCATTGTATCACGGTCACGTACTGTTACGCAGTTATCCTTCTCAAGAGTATCGAAGTCGTATGTGATACAGAATGGAGTACCGATCTCGTCCTGGCGGCGGTATCTCTTACCGATAGTGCCTGTCTCGTCAAAGTCTACCATGAACTTCTTGGAGAGCATATCGTATACCTCTTCTGCCTTTGGTGTAAGCTTCTTTACAAGAGGAAGAACTGCACACTTGAAAGGTGCAAGAGCAGGATGGAAACGCATAACTGTACGAACTTCCTTCTTCTCGTTTCCGTTCTTGTCAGTGGATACGAGCTCTTCTTCGTCGTAAGCCTCTGTGACAACAGAGAGGAAGAGTCGCTCAACACCGAGAGAAGGCTCGATAACGTATGGGATGTACTTCTCATTTGTCTCAGGATCGAAGTATTCAAGAGACTTACCGCTGGTGTTGATGTGCTGTGTGAGGTCGTAGTCTGTTCTGTCAGCTACGCCCCAGAGCTCGCCCCAGCCGAATGGGAAGAGGTATTCAAAGTCTGTTGTTGCCTTTGAGTAGAAGCAGAGCTCCTCCTGATCGTGGTCACGGAGACGGATGTTCTCCTCCTTGAGACCGAGGCTGAGGAGGAAGTTCTTACAGTAGCTTCTCCAGTAGTCGAACCACTCAAGGTCAGTGCCGGGCTTGCAGAAGAATTCAAGCTCCATCTGCTCGAACTCACGTACACGGAAGATGAAGTTTCCGGGAGTGATCTCGTTACGGAAGGACTTACCTACCTGAGCAACGCCGAAAGGTACCTTTTTACGTGTAGTTCTCTGGATGTTTGCAAAGTTTACGAATATACCCTGTGCTGTCTCAGGACGGAGGTAAAGCTCAGACTTGCTGTCCTCAGTAACGCCCTGGAATGTCTTGAACATAAGGTTGAACTGACGGATGTCAGTGAAGTTCTGCTTTCCGCAGTTAGGGCAGGTGATATTGTGCTCCTTGATGTAGTTCATCATCTGCTCGTTTGACCAGCCGGCAACATTTGTGCCGTCAAAGTCCTCGATAAGGTTATCTGCACGGTGACGTGTCTTACACTCCTTACAATCCATGAGAGGATCTGAGAAGCCGCCGATATGTCCGGAAGCTACCCATGTCTGCGGATTCATGAGTATTGCAGAGTCAAGACCAATGTTGTACTTGTTCTCCTGCACGAACTTCTTGAGCCATGCCTTCTTGATGTTGTTCTTGAGTTCAACACCCAGCGGGCCGTAGTCCCATGTATTTGCAAGACCTCCGTAGATCTCGGAGCCGGGGTATACAAAGCCCTTTGATTTACAAAGGTCTACGATCTTGTCCATTACTTTTTCATTGTTTTTCATACTTGTGACCTCATTTCGGTTTTTTATGATATCTATTATATTTTACGCTATCTTATTAAAAATGTCAAGTACCATTGAAGGAGAAACGGGGTATATTTTTCATCCGTCTGTTCTGGATCAAGGAATATCCGCCAGCCTTATAAGTCCTTTGTATCTATCCACATAGCAGGACGTACAGCCTGGCCTCCGAGGGTCACACGGTCTCCGCCCAGTTCCAATGTACCGTCATCCTCAATAACCACGGCGTAGATAGGCGTGTCGCCCGGTGTCCGCAGCCACCACCAGCAATATCCGGTGATGCTGGATTTTATCGTGCCCTGAGCGTGACAGTAAGCCGTTCCATGACATGGGCGGTCGCTGTAGGAACTGAAATATTTTTCGACCTCAGATATGCTCAGAAGAAAAACTTTATCTGTTGTATCATTTCCGGGAGATGTACTGTATTTCGGATTCTTGTCTGCTGTTACGGCAGAACTGATAATTCTGCTCTGTTCTTCCGGAGAAAAGGCGATGTCAATGAAATCTTCATTTAGCCATTTCCGCAGCGAGCAGGTTTCCCATAGGGTATCGTTCAGATTATCTGCATATGGCTTGCCATCAAGTCCGTATTGGCTTATCAGAAGAGCTTTGTCGCCTTCATTGGCAAGAACGAGCCATTCTATGTCTTCTTTTCCGTTTGAAGCGTCATTGTCCTGCTCATATGTGCCGAAGAAAATATGGGAACCGGCTTGTATTTTTGAGCCTTTATTAGTAGTATCAATGTGTGTGCTGCTATGTACAGCGCTTTCCTGACCATTTTTTCTGTCAGGCGAAAGGAGCGTTATGAATAAAATTGAAATAATTATGCAGGCTGTTGAAAAAAGTGTGACCAGTGCTGCGATCATTCTGCGTTTCCTGACTATATTCTCTGCTTTCATCTCTATATCCTCTGTATTTTGAAGTTTAGTCAATTATATCATTCGTTGCCGTGCTTGTCAACGAAACAAAACTGCCGCCCAGTAAGGAGCGGCAGCTGTATTCTTATTCCTCAGGCTGAGCCTCGGTTATAGGCTGGAGCGGAGCGGTAGGCTGTTCCTGTATAGTATGGAGAGCGTACCAGTCGCACCAGGACGGGTAATAAACGCCGAATACATGAACGCCGTCCTCCGTACAGTCTTCACGGAGACAGCCGTAGTCGTCATCGAAAACGGGGTTTATGTCAAGATAATATATCTTCTTGTTGTCTGCCAGCGACTGGATCATGCTGTTAAGGGTATTGATCCTGTCGTTGTTAATGCTTCCGTCCTCGGCAAAGGCGGCCACATGGAGGTTTGATTGCAGATATATTATCGCATTCGGAGCCTTGGCACGAACGTTTTCAACAAGCTTCTGATAATTTGAGAAGGTGGTGTTGAAATCGTTGCCGACCTCGTTTATACCCAGCATGATGTAGACCTTGCCGTAGTTATTGCTGTTTAGCATTGAGGCCAGATCTCCGTCAACGGATGAGGAGCTGGCAGCCTGTGTGTTAAGTCCGACGTTGCAGAAGAAGTCTGCATTGCCCAGAGAGCCCCAGTCCTGAATTCCGACGGTACGTGAATCTCCGATGAACAGAGCATCGTCGAAGTAGGAGAAGTCCGACTTGACGAAGTTCACACTTGGCTGAGCAGGTGCGGCAGCGGTAGTAGTCGTGGGGATCTCGGTCACGGAGCCGTCAGCGCCTGTGACTGTCTGTACCGGCAGAGTAGTTGCCAGTGTATCCGGAGTAGGCTGATCCGGAGGGACCTGGCCGGCTTCAGTTGGAAGCTCTGCACCGTTCTGGTTAAGATCCAGTTCAACGATCTTTTTGGGCGTTTCCTTTTTCTTCTCTGCGCTTGTAGTCCATATCTGCTTGAATATCATTGGCGAAGCGACTATACAGGTCAGCAGAAGAATTATTGTATATGTGCACTGTTTGAATTTGTTCATTTATAATCTCCTCTTTTGTCAGAACCTGAAATACAGGAACGGATCGTTCATTCCCTTATACATACAATATACTGATGCCCAGAATACCACCAGCAGAAGAAGTGCGGTGAACATTGAGCCTTTTATCTTTTTATAGATCATTTCAGGTATCCGTGTTGAGAACACAGCGCCTGCGATGAAGTATTTCTTGTATATATTCCAGTATTTTACGTAGTCATCCTTTCGGAGGACTGAATCAGCCTTGTGGGTAAAGGGGAGGAGGCGGCTGAAGTACTCCTTCATCTGATCCATGTCAGTTACAGCGAATATCAGCCATGTCAGCGGTATTATTATTATCATATACGCATGACCGATAAGCTTGTACTTGTTGAGGAAATCACCTATATAGAATTTCTCCAGCATCATTATGCCGAAGAGCACCAGTCCCCACAGGACGAAGTTCCAGCTTGCGCCGTGCCAAAGGCCTGTGAAGAGCCATACGCAGAAGGTGTTGAATATCATCCTTCTTTTGCCTCTGCGGTTTCCGCCGAGGGGGATGTATACATATTCCCTGAACCATGAGCCGAGAGTCATATGCCAGCGGCGCCAGAATTCTGTCATGGTCACTGACATATACGGATGGTCGAAGTTCTTCGGGAGGTCGAATCCCATTATCTTTCCGAGGCCTATCGCCATGAGCGAATAGCCGCAGAAGTCAAAGTAAAGCTGGAAGGAGTAAGCGAAAATGCCCATCCATGCAAGCTTCGGGGAGATGATGTTGTAGCCGACAGCGGTAATATCACGCCATAGACCGCCGATCTGATTGGCGATGAGCACCTTATAGCCGAGACCGATAGTGAAGGTCTTGAGACCGTCCTCGACCAGCTTGATGCTGTGAGTACGGCTCCTGAGCTGCTTTGCAACGGTTTCGTAGGTAACTATAGGGCCTGCGATGAGCTGCGGGAACATACTGATGTATGCGCCGTAATTGATAAGGTTCTTTTCGGCTTTTGCCTTTTTCCGGTATACATCTGCCAGATACGATACGTTCTGGAAGGTATAGAAGCTTATGCCGATAGGAAGGATTATATCCTTGACCGTAAGACCGGCATGGAAGATCGAGTTGATGTTTTCGGTGCCGAATCCCCAGTACTTGAAGAATATAAGCCACCAGAAGTTGAATATGACGCCTAAAGTCAGCCAGAATCTCGACGTTCGCCGGAAACTTTCGATAAACTGTGCGATTATGAAATCGAACAGCAGCGTCAGCAGGAAAAGAAAAATATAAACCGGCTTCTTCACTCCTAAACTGTAGAAAATGACACTGCCGGCAAAAATTACCAGATTTTTATATTTAGCGGACGACACCGCATAAACCAACATAAAAGCAGGCAGGAATATGAATAAGAACTCCAAACTGCTGAATACCATTTTATCACCCTTTGTACATTGCCGTTTCTTTTGTCTACGTTATTTGTTCACACATTTATAATTTCTCTATATTATGGGCTTTATCACAGCCCTAACTAATATTCTACAACGTATCGCAATTATTGTCAATAGCCTTTTTTAAATGTAGCAAATTGCAGTAATTTCCGGAAATAAAACACAAAAAACAGGGCAAAAAAACGGCAGACAAATTGTCTGCCGTTAACTGCGATCTCAGTCTTTGTATTTTGAATCGATGTTCAGATATTCTTCGAGGCAGATGCCCTTTTCTGTGAGCTCTTTTGCAAGCTCTCCGCCCACATAGCGCAGATGCCAGGGCTCGTACTTATATCCGGTTATATCCACCTTGTCGGCAGGATAGCGGATGATGAATCCAAACTCCCAGCAGTGTTCTGCAAGCCATTTTGCCTCGGGAGTTCCTTCAAATGCGCTGCTGGCCATATTTATATCCATTGCAAGTCCGGTCTGGTGCTCGGAGTGACCGGGACGGGCAGAATACTTGTCTGCCTCAGCGTAACCGTCCTTGCCCTTACTTGCCTCCTCAGCGGCATATCCCTCATAGAGCTGCTGCTGGAGGTTGTAGTCACGGAAGCCTGAGCATATGAACAGGTCGAGGCCGTCCTGTGCGGCTGATTCCCTGAGCGCATTAAATCTTTCCTGAGCAATGGGGATAAGTCCGGGGCTGTAGTCAGCCGGTACGCTGTAGGATTTGTTTGCCACGAGTATACCGTCTATGTATGTAAGTCCGGGATAGTCAACTATCGCAGGGGCAGGTGAAGCGGCAAGGTCAATAACTCTTGTGTCTTCTTCAACTACAGTAATGTTTATGACAGAGCTTTTGTCAGGTGCTTCTGATGAGGATATTTTTATCTTGCATTCACCAACGCCAACTGCGGTAACAAGTCCCATTTCATTGACTGTTGCCACATCCTCATTGTCGGATGTCCAAACCTCATCGGCCTCGGAACAGCCCTCTGGATATTCAAGTACCATGGGCATACCGGTAGTTCCTACGGCAAGAGTCATACTTGTTCTGTCCAGGGTAAAGTCGTTATGCTCGGATCTATCAGCAGTAGCTGCCTCTGTAGAAGGCTGGGTATCATCCTCTGTATCAGCTTCTGTGGCGGGCTCTTCTGTCAGAGTCTCAGTTGTTTCCTGAGCGGATGAAGCGGCCGGAGTTTTTGTCTCTGAACTGCTCTTATCATCCTTTTTGTTGTTCAGGGCATACAGCAGGCCTACGCCGGCTACTGCTAAAAGTGCGACTATGGCAGCGATGAGGAGTATCATCAGCTTCTTGTTGGGATTGCTTCTCGGAGGGCGGGTATAGGCGTGATCCTCGTCATCGGAGAAATCAGGTATATAAGGGGCTGGCTCTGTATCCTCGGTATAAGCAGCCATACCGAGGGCTGATCTGGCATCGTCAGTATTGTCAGCTCTTGTGAGAGTGTTGAGATCGGCAAGCATCTGTCCTACGGACTGATATCTTGCGGATGGATCAGCGGCACAGGCCTTCATTATGATAGCTGCGAACTCCTTTGAAGCGTCAGCTGGAGGCGGAAGCTCTGCTCCCAGCATACGGCGGTCGATAGCAGCTTCACGAGTTGTGTTCGGGCCTTCAAACGGAAGATATCCGCCGTTCATCATCTGGTAAAGGCACATTCCAAGTGCAAATACCTCTGCCTTTGCGTCATACTTTTCAGCTCTTCCGGATTTGAGGAGGTATATCTCAGGCGCCATGTAGTCTTCCTGGCCGACATACTCCGGATCGTTATAGCAGTTGAAGCCGCCGAGCTTGTATTTATTATCGATAGAATGGTAGAAGTTGTATGGAGCAACATCCCTGTGGAGGATACCATTGGCATGGGCAGTTGCAAGACCGGCGCCTATGCCGGCTGCAAGAGCTTTTATATTATCCTCGCTGAAGTTGAACTTCTGGTTTGCCATGAGCTCAAAAACGTTGCCCAGGAGTTCCATTCTCCTGATGAAGAAATAGCCTTCCTTTTTACCGTTGAGGATGAGGTCGCTGTAGTATTCGTCTTTGTATGTGACGATGTTGGGGCTGTCCTTCATTTTGTAGAGCATAGTGGCTTCGTGTGAGACCTGATTGAAGCATTCGTCCAGGTAAGCCTGCTTCTGTGCCTCGTCACGGAACTCAACATCGCCTGTGGTTATGGGCTCTACCTTTATAGCTGAATATTCTGCCTGGTTCCTGCGGATAGCTTCTCCACGGAATACAGTTGCTGAAGCGCCGGCACTTATTTTCTCTCTGATGTACCATATGCCCCACATCGGCTGCTTGACAGAAGATAATATCTCATTGATGATATCGTTATTGTTCATGATTCGTTTGTGCCTCCTGTTTTCATATTGCTGTTCCTATTTTTTCTCCGTACTTCACAACGGTCTCGCAGTTCTCTGCGGAATTGCGAAGTATATCCTTATCCGGCTGAACTCTGTCCTTTTCAATGAGGAGGACTATTGTTGAGCCGCCGAATTCAAACATTCCTTTTTCTACTCCCTTGCATATGCCGCCGCTGCCGTGGAGGTTGAATATCCTTCCCACCAGCATTGCGCCTACTTCCATCTGTACCACATCTCCGAAGTGATAGGTGTGGATGAGGGTATACTCACGGCTGTTGCGCTTATATATGTTGTAACGCTTCAGCGCTATGGGATTGACGGTGTGGAGCTGTCCCTTGATACGGGTATTTTCGGTCTTTATACCGCCGTCTACATAGCAGTATCTGTGATAGTCGTTGACCTCAAGGCGGAATATCATACACCATCCGCCTTCATATCTTCTTGCAAGGAAATCGTTCTTCAGAAGATCCCTGAGACTGTAGCAGGAGCCTTTTATCCTGAATATACTTTTTTTATCTATCCTGTATACCGTCAGCTTTGAATCGCAGGGACTAATGAGAGCGTCATGTGACATATCCACCGGACGCATACCCGGCTTTATCTTTCTTGTGAAGAACGAGTTGTATGACCAGTATCTCTTTTTCTCATACTCTGACATATCTATGCCGCTTTTCCGGATGAACGGCTTTATCAGCGGTATGGAAAGCGGTGAGTCCATGAATGCGCCTGCCATTTTTGACAAGAAAGGCCTTGTAAGGACTTTAAGCGCAAGCCTTCCGCCGGCAGAGCCATAGAGCTTTTCAAGAAGCTGGTTCTGTTTTTCATTGGTGACTATGACCTCACCTTTACGGTTTTTTATCATTTTCCCATCCTCGCATTGGCAAGCATGAGCTTGATACGGTTCTCCTGATTTACTCTTGTTGCGCCCGGATCATAGTCGATCGCAACTATATTTGCATTGGGATTATCCTGTTTTATAGCTCTGGACATTCCCTTTGCCACGATATGATTAGGCAGGCAGCCGAAGGGCTGGGTACAGATGATGTTGTCAACTCCGGACTGTGCAAGGGCTGCCATCTCGGCAGGTATGAGCCAGCCTTCGCCCATAACTACGCCCTGATTTATGTATTTGTCGGCCAGATGACGGAGATGCTCAAAGTCGTGGAGCGGCTCAAAGCTGCCCTGCTCCTTCATGACCTTGATAAGCTCCTTCTGCTTTGCATAGAGCAGCTTATAGCCTGCTTTATATGCCAGCGACATCTTTGTGGTATTGTCATAGATCTTTGCGTCGTTGAAGGTTCCTGCGGCACAGTACATAACGAACTCAAGCAGAGAAGGAACTACCGGCTCGCAGCCCTCGGAAATGAGGAAGTCCTCAAGATGATTGTTTGCGAGGGGAGAGTATTTTACATAGATCTCGCCAACGATGCCGACACGTATCTTCTTCTCACCGCTGAGCTCGATAGAGCCGAAGTCGTTGAGGACATCACGGTATATCTTCTTGGTTTTAAGGTACATCCTGCTGCCCTTGCGGAAGATATTGCCGATACGGTTCTCCCATTTTCTCAGCATTTTCTTTGATTCGCCCTTGTGTATCTCATAGGCTCTGCACTTGTTATAGCAGGTCATCAGCAGGTCTCCGTAGAGGACTGCATGGAGCAGCTTCACGAAGTTCTTGGGGGATATCCTGAAAGCACTGTCCTTTTCAAGGCCGCTGAAATTCAGGGATACCACAGGTACCTGCGGATAGTTTTTGTCTACAGCCTTTCTCAGCAGGTGTATGTAGTTTGAAGCTCGGCAGCCGCCTCCGGTCTGAGTGATGAGGAGAGCGGTCTTGTCGGGATCGTATTTGCCGCTGTTGAGGGCATCCATGAACTGTCCTATTACCAGCAGCGCCGGATAACAGGCGTCGTTGTGGACATTTTTTAGTCCCTCGTCAACAACTGCACGGCTGTCATTGCGGAGCAGCTCCATTTTGTAGCCTTCCGCCTCAAATATCGCTACCAGAAGTCGGAAGTGTATCGGCAGCATATCAGGTATGAGGATAGTATGAGTTTTTATCATATCCTCGGTAAATTTTGCGTATTCAGGCATTTAAGCACCTCCGTTGCAGTTGTTACTGCTCGATCGCTGCCACAAGACTGCGAAGTCTTATCCTTGCGGCACCGAGATTGTTGATTTCGTCTATTTTTAGCTGAGTGTAAAGCTTGTCCTTTGCTTCGAGGATAGCTCTTACCTCATCGCCGGTAACAGCATCGATACCGCAGCCGAAGGATACAAGCTGTATGAGCTGCATATCGGGCTGGGTTGTTACATATTCTGCTGCACGGTAAAGGCGTGAATGGTATGTCCACTGGTTGAGGACTCCGAGATGAGGAGTATTTGCAAGGTGAGCAACGCTGTCCTCAGTGATGACAGCCATACCAAGGCTTGTTATCAGCTTGTGGATACCGTGGTTTATTTCCTTGTCAATGTGGTAGGGGCGGCCTGCCAGTACGATTATCTTGCGCTTTTCTGCACGGGCCTGCTCGACAATTTCCTTTGCCTTGCCGGCGATGTCTGCATGATAGCGCTCAAGAGCCTCATATGCAGCATCAACTGCGGCGGGGATACGTCCCTTGAGGTTGTAGTTCTTCAGTGCCTCTCCCATTACTCTTATAACATTCTTGCGGATATTCAGATCCATGTATGGATGAATGAAGTTCTCGCTGTTGAGACGGGGATTGTTTGCGAGGAGAAGCTCGGGATAATAGGCTACTACAGGACAGTTGAAGTGGTTGTCGCTTCCGCCCTCGTCAAGGTTGTAGCTCATGCATGGGTAGAATATGAAGTCTGCGCCCTTGTCGAGGAGATCCTCGATATGTCCGTGAGTGAGCTTTGCGGGATAGCATACGGTATCCGAGGGGATAGTGTGCTGTCCGAGGTAGTACATTGCTCTTGAGCTCTCATCAGAGGTGATGACACGGAAGCCAAGACTTGTAAAGAGCATATGCCAGAATGGGAGCTGCTCGTAGAATCCCAGCGCCAGCGGCAGACCTACTACGCCACGGTATTTTCTGGGCTGATGAGTCTTTACGGTATTGAGGATGCTGTCGTATTTGTATTCATAGAGGTTGGGTATCTTATTCTTTACCGGGCTGCCGCTGCCTTTTTCACAGCGGTTTCCGGAGATAAAGCGTCTGCCCTTGCCGAAGCTTATGATGTTGAGCTGGCAGTGTGCAGTACATCCTCCGCAGTTTGCAGAGCGTGATGTGTAGGAGAAGCCTTCCAGTTCTGAGAGCGGTATGAGCTTTGAGGGCTGACCGTCAGCTCTTTCCTTTGCATAGAGAGCGCAGCCGAAGGCTCCCATAAGACCGGATATTGCCGGACGGATAACGTTCCTGCCGAGCTCCTTCTCGAAGGAGCGGAGAACAGCATCGTTGAGGAAAGTACCTCCCTGTACAACGATATTCTTTCCCAGCTCGTCGGGAGATTTTGCACGTATTACCTTGTATATTGCATTCTTGATGATAGAGGAGGAAAGTCCGGCAGAGATATCCTCTACGGTTGCGCCGTCCTTCTGAGCCTGCTTTACGGAGCTGTTCATAAATACGGTACAGCGTGAGCCAAGATCAACAGGATGCTGAGCAAAGAGGCCGAGCTGAGAGAATTCAGCGATATCATAGCCGAGTGCCATTGCGAAGGTCTGTATGAACGAGCCGCAGCCGGATGAGCAGGCCTCATTGAGCATGATGCTGTCGATGCTGTGGTTCTTTATGCGGAAGCACTTGATGTCCTGACCGCCGATATCGATAATGAAGTCAACGTCCGGGCAGAAATATGAAGCAGCCTTGAAGTGTGCCACTGTCTCGACTATGCCGTGATCTATGGAGAGACCGGCCTTTATGAGGTCTTCACCATAGCCTGTAACTGCTGAGCCCTTTATGGTGATCGCCGGGTTCATAGTCTCGTAGATACGCCTTACCTGTTCAGCGATCTTGTCGAGAGGCTGTCCCTGATTTGAGGAATAGTGATGATAGAGTATACGGCCGTCATCGGTTATGAGCACCAGCTTTGTAGTGGTGGAGCCGGCATCGATACCGAGATAGGCATCGCCCTCATATGTACGTATATCAGCATATCCCAGATCAAACTGTCTGTGGCGGTCGATGAACTCATCATACTCGGTCTGTGAGCTGAAAAGCGGTTCTCCGGTAACTATATCATCGGAGGCCTTTGCAGTGATTATCTTGTTTATGATAGTGTCGATATCGTAGGAATCCTCAGCGGAGGCTGCGTATATCGAACATCCGTATGCAACGAATACAGGTGCCTCGTCAGGAAATACTGCATGGGCACTGTCAAGTCCGAGCGTCTTTACGAAAGCTTTTCTGAGTCCTTTAAGGAAGAAGAGAGGACCTCCGAGGAAAAGCACCTTGCCTTCGATAGTACGTCCCTGTGCAAGGCCTGAAACAGTCTGGTCGACAACTGCCTGGAATATGCTGGCAGATATGTCCTCACGTCTTGCCCCTTGGTTGAGAAGGGGCTGTATATCGGATTTTGCAAATACTCCACAGCGTGAAGCGATGGGGTATACCTTCTGTGCGTGAAGAGAGAGCGCGTCCAGCTCATCAGCAGTGATGCCGAGGAGTGTTGCCATCTGGTCGATGAAAGCACCGGTACCTCCGGCACATGAGCCGTTCATACGCTGCTCAACACCGCCGGTGAGGAAGATTATCTTAGCATCCTCGCCGCCCAGCTCGATAACTGCATCTGCATCAGGCTGCTTCTTTTTTACAGCCAAGAATGCAGCGTGTACCTCCTGTACGAAGGGGATACCAGCGGAATCGGCAAGGCCGAGGCCTGCTGAACCGGTTATACATACAGTGAACTTTTCATCCGGAAATTCTCCACGGATAATATTGAGCTGATCGGTAACAGTCTCCTTGACTCTTGAAAGGTGACGCTGATACTTTGAGTAGATGATGCTTCCGCTCTCGTCAGTTATAACGGTTTTTACGGTTGTAGAACCTACGTCTATACCCAGTGAATATTTATTCGCCATGTTTAACCTCATAGAAATAATTATTTATGTTGACGGGCAAACTGCCTTTGCCCACAATTCTGCACTTTACATTATACACCATTCCGAGAAAAAAATAAAGCGGAAAAAAATGTTTTTTGCATATATTTTTCATATTTTCGGAAAAAAGCTGATTAAAGGCTTGTTTTTCACAATGAAACTGTGCGAAAAGATTAGACAGTTCATCGGGGAAGACAGAAAAAAGGACTGCCGGAGCAGTCCTTTAGTCATTTAACGGTTATTGTTCCGCCTTCCCAGTTGGAGAAAGCATACTTTTCAAATGAACGGTCATTGTCTGTACCTCTGAAGGTGTCTGTGCTGTAGAAGTAGAAATCCACATCGTACTCATCACCGGACTCAGCGTCCTCAGGTATCTGGATATAGAATGTGGCAATGTCACCGTCACCGCCGTGATCCTCTGTGAATGCGGCTGTGAAGAATATGGAATCAAGGTCATCGTCCAGCATTTCGTTTGTTTTAGTGCCGAACCATTCCATTGCTGCCTTGAGAGGAGCATCCTCACAGGCCGGACCGGCTTTGTATTTTGCGTCCGGTTCATCCTCACGGATGTTAACACAGTCCAGATCATCCGGGTATACTATATGCAGACCGCAGACATTCCATTTGTCCTTTGCATTGGATACGGATACTGTGACTTCAGCGATACCGCCGGGTTCAGCTTCGGTGCTGTTTATTTTAAGGAGAGGACCGCTTTCTGCGTCCGGAACGTCGGCAAAAGCCTCTTCAAGTGCATCATCGGTCTCGAAGGTGTTCTCTTCCTTTTCGTCATCTTCAAAAAAACTGCATCCACAGGCTATGGGAGCCGTCATCAGAAGAGCAGCAGCTAAAGCTGTTATTTTCAGTTTCATTCTGCTTTCTTCTCCTTCCCCTTGACTACCAGAGAATCGCCTCTTGTAGAGACGCCGATCTCGCTTATTTCTGAAGCTTTTTCAATAATGAGCTCTGCGATCTTATCCTCGATATCCTGACGGATAACTCTGCGGATATCTCTTGCGCCATAGGGCTTTCCGAAGGACTTTTCTGCTATTAGCCTGAGAGAAGCATCGGTATATGTCAGGGTTATATTCTTTTCTGCAAGGGGTTCCTTCATCTCGTCCAGCATGAGAGCGGCGATATTTGCGAAGTCTTCCTTTGTGAGCGGCTTGAATACAACGATCTCGTCGATTCGGCTTATGAATTCAGGGCGGAGGAACTCTCTCAGGCCCTTCATAGCCTTATCCTTGGATATCTCGTTTTCTGTACGGTTAAAGCCAACTCCCACGCTCTTGTCTGTTGAGCCGGCGTTGGAGGTCATACAGATTATGGTGTTCTCAAAGTTGACAGTTCTTCCGTGAGAATCGTCGACCTTTCCCTCATCGAGTATCTGCATGAGTATATTCATTACATCCGGATGAGCCTTTTCAATCTCATCGAAGAGTATTACGGAATAGGGGCGGCGGCGGACTTTCTCAGTGAGCTGTCCTGCCTCATCGTATCCCACGTATCCGGGAGGAGAACCTATCATCCTTGCAACGGAGTGCTTTTCCATATACTCGGTCATATCAAGTCTGATAAGAGGATCGGGTGAGCTGAACATCTCGTCTGCAAGAGCCTTGACAAGCTCGGTCTTTCCTACGCCTGTAGGACCTACAAAAATAAATGAAGCAGGTCTGCGGCGCTTATTGAGCTGGACTCTTGTACGCTTTATAGCCTTTGAGAGCACTTCTACAGCTTCGTCCTGGCCGAGGACTCTCTTTTTGAGGGCTCCCTCCAGCTTGGCTATCTTGAGGAATTCTGTCTCAGCTATCTTGCTTGCAGGAATACCGGTCCAGAGCTCAACTACCTTGGTGATATCCTCTTCTGTGACCTGAACGCCCTCAGCCTTTTCCTTTAAGGCTTCTGCGTCCTCACGGGCGTGGATGAGCTTGCCCTTTACCTCTGCCAGAGCCTGATAATCCGGTTCAGTCTGTTCGGATATGGACTTCTCCATGCCCTCCAGCACCTCTATCTCCTTGCATATCTTGGCATATTCGGCTATTTCGGGAGAGCGTATGCAGGCTCTTGCACAGCCTTCATCCATAAGGTCTATTGCCTTATCCGGGAGGAAACGGTCTGTGATATATCTCTCAGAGAGAACTGCACATACTCTTATAAGGTAGTCTGAAATATGTACTTTATGATAATCCTCATAGTGCTTCTTGATACCGAGAAGAACGCTTACTGTATCTTCGATAGTGGGCTCTGTAACAGTTACCGGCTGGAATCTTCTTTCAAGAGCAGAGTCCTTTTCTATGTACTTCCTGTACTCGCCGAATGTTGTTGCGCCTATTACCTGTACCTCGCCTCTGGAAAGGGCAGGCTTGAGGATATTTGCGGCATTCATTGAACCCTCGGAGTCGCCTGCGCCAACAAGGTTGTGTACCTCGTCGATGAAGAGGATGATATTTCCCTCACGCTTTACCTCGTCAACAAGTCCCTTCACACGGCTCTCGAACTGTCCACGGAACTGGGTTCCGGCAACAAGGGCTGTGAGATCGAGAAGATAGAGCTTCTTGTCAGCAAGGTTGAAGGGAACATTGCCTTCGTTTATACGCTGGGCTATACCCTCGGCTATGGCAGTTTTTCCGACGCCGGGCTCACCTATGAGGCAAGGATTGTTCTTTGTCCTTCTTGAGAGTATCTGTATTACTCTTGCGATCTCCTTGTCACGGCCGATGATATTGTCCAGCTCGCCGTCAGCGGCTTTCTGTGAGAGATTGGTGCAGTAGCTTCCAAGGAATTTAAGCTCCTTCTGCTTCTTTTCCTTTCTCTTGCCGAACAGGCCGCCGAATCCTGACTTCTTTCCGCCTTCTTCTTCGGTGCCTGATTTTTCGTTTTTGTCACTGCTGTCCGGAGTCTCCTCGGCGGAGGGCTCATCGCCCTTATCGTTCATGCCGAACATATTGCTTATAAAGTCGGGCATGATGCCTGAGCCGCCCATTTCAAAGGCGTCGCCGTCCAGCATTCCCATCATCTGGTCTGAGAGCTGATCTATTTCTTCATCAGTGATACCGAGGCGGTTCATATAATCGGCCACCTGTGGGATATCTCTTTTTCTTGCGCATGAGAGGCAGAGTCCCTCATTTTTCTTTTCGTTGCCCTGCATAGATGTGATGAACACCACGGCAGGTCTTTTCTTGCAGCTGCTGCACATTATCATGTGGCAGAAACCTCCTGTCTTAGAAATTGTCTGTTATAAATGAATAGATATATCTGAAAATATGTGAGTTGTCTATAGCTTTGTTATTGAAGAAAAGCATCTTATTGCTTCCAAGTACCACATACAGCCTTATCATTGCCGCAATTCCGAGAAGGAGTATACCTCCCTTTATTGCGCCTATAACTCCGCCAAGGAGGTTTGAGGCCACAGGCAGGTCGTTGAAGTTGTCGGACTTGACTGCGGTGAGGATGAATACAGTGAGCGCTATGAGCACTGTCAGTATTATAACAAAGGCTGCAAGGCGTATCTGTGTCTTGTAGGGCTTTTCGGTATAGTGGTCACATATGTATTCGGCCGCTTCCTTGCTGGTATCCCTTTCGATCTCCTGATTGTCTATCATAAGGGGGATAAGCTCGTCAGTGGTGTATGGCTTTTCTCTTATTGCTTCCGCTGCATATTCGGCAGAATATTCGCTGAGTTTATCAGATATTATGCCGGAAATTATCTGGGCATAGCCTTCATGCAGCTTTTCGCTGAATATGTTTTCAGGATCTACGATATTCGCATTCTGGTTGTTGATGTATTCATAGATCTGTTTGTCAAAGCTCTTCTTCCTTGGATCACTGGTATATATGGCCAGGAGCTTGTTTTCGCTGACCTTTACATTAGGATATCCGAGTGATTCGATGTAGTCTGATGTCTTTTCAAGGAATTTGCCCTGATAAACGGATTTTTTCAGATTCTTTACGTTGTTTACTCTTGAACTGTTTTTATAGATGCTGTTTGCGGCAGCGCTGCTTATGGAGAGCGCAAGGCCGAAGGCTATGATATAGCCTGTAAGCGACAGTCCGGACTTGAAAAGTCCTTTTTTTGCCGCAATGAATATGCAGATTGCCACTACGGCAACTGCGATAACATCATAAAACCACCAGTATTCTTCACCCATTGTTCTTTCAGTGCAGGCAGAGGGGCCCGCACATTCCTCCTTTCATATTTATGCTGACAGGTATTTTTTTGTAAATCAGCATATTATGTCCCAGTTTCCCTTTTTCTCAATCTCCGGCATCGTAGTCGATGCGGTCTATCTTATTATATCCTTTAAGGAAGATGTGATCGTCACTGCGGACGAATCCTGTGTAGGAGTCGCTGATAGCGGCTGTGGATCTCAGATTGCCGCTGAAATCGTAGGCTAGTACCTCCTCCTGAGTCATTATATACGCAAGTCCCTTGAATACGGATACATCCACTGCCGGAGTGGTAAGCTCTATGGTCAGGGGATCTTTTCCTTCACTTGGGAAAAGCACTGCTATGTAATGACGTCTGACGTCGTTGTTTATGACAACTGCCGAGCTTCCGCCTATGCTTGCTCCGGCAACCGCCTCGCCGTCGTACTGATAGAAGGACGTGATCTCTCCGGCTGTATTTACATATCCGCAGCCGTCTGTGCCATAGACGAAGGTACCGACTGACGAACCGTATATCTCAAGTCCGACAGTGTTGAGTCCGGGAGATGACCATACCTCAGGGTTCTTATCCTTGAAGTCGATCTCCTTTATATTTGTAACAAGATGTCCGTTCTCTGCGGCGATATAGCTCATAACACAGCCTGCGCTCTTTCTTATGAAGCTGAGGTCGGTTATCATTTCCGTACATTTTCTCTCATAAATGACATTGCCTTTTTTTCCGTAGACGGTCAGCTCGCAGGTATAGTTCTCGGAGCCTGTTACAACGGCAGTAACACCGTCTGAGCTGAGTCTTGCAAAATAAATAGTATTCGGCATCCTCTCGCTGTAGAATACCTCATCCTCATCTTCAACGGAAAACTCATTTCCGCCGTTTTCATAGACAAGGGCTTTTCCGTTTGCTACTCTGAGTATCGGATTTGTATAGACGTGCTGTCTCTTTTTCAGGAGAGCACCGTCTGTATCGTAGATATAAAGGTAAGAGTCGTTCTGGACCATTATCCTTTTAACGGTATATCTGAGCTGATAGCCGGAGTCTCCTCCGACTTCTATAGGGAAGTTGCCCTCGGCAAGCTTACCGGAATTGACAATGGTCTTGTACTGCTTTCCGATACCCTTGAGCTTTGATATCCAAGATTCTCTTGTGGCGTAAAGTATCCCTGCCAGTAATATGACGATAAGGAATACTGTGAATTTTATGAGCCGTTTTTTTCTTTTTTTACGGTTCTTAAGGTCGACTATATCGTCGGCGTCGTACATATTCGGCACGCTCACGACTCCTTTCATTGCTGTTCATATGCAGGCGTAGTCAGTCGCTCAGCATTTCTTCTTCTGAATAGAAGACTCTGTTGAGGTAGAGACCGTGTGCCATTGCGGTACGCCCTGCCTTCAGGCGGTCTCTGGCCTTAAGTATATCGGGGATATCATCCGGTTCGATCTTTTTCTCATTTACATCGATAAGGGTGCCGGCGATTATCCTAATCATATTATACAGAAAACCGTTGCCTTTTACAAGCATTGTAACTGAATCTCCATTATTTTCTATTTTAAGTGAATATATAGTTCTGACAGTTGTTGAAACGTTTGTGCAGTCAGCACAAAACGAGGCGAAATCATGCTCTCCTACGAAGTGTGCGGCAGCTTTTCTTACCCTTTCTATGTCAAATGGGCGGCGGTAATGATACATAAGATCTGTGGCAAATGGATTTTTTGATTCGCTGCAGTGCATCTTATAGACGTACTCCTTGCCTACGCAGTCATATCTTGCGTGGAAATCCTCGGGAACATCCTCGCAGCTGAGTATGGAGATATCGTCCGGCAGCTCACCGTTCACTCCTCTGACAAATCCACGGCAGTTTATACTGCTGCTGGTATGTACATTGAAGCAGTAGCTGTTTGCGTGTACGCCGGTATCTGTCCTGGAGCAGCCGATTATCGTCACCGGTTCGTTCAGCACCTTGGAAACGTGCTTTTCCAGTACCTCCTGAACGGCAAGAGCATTGTCCTGCCGCTGGAAGCCGTGGTACTTAGTGCCTCTGTATGCTGTCATTACTTTCAGATTTCTCATTATCATCCTCCGGGGGATATTCATTCAATATATTCTTCAGCTCGTTATCCTGGTCGAAAACTGCTGCGGCGTGCTGGACGGGCTCTGCCTCAGGCTCCTTTGGAGGCTCTTCGGAGTATTCCGGCGAAGGAGCTTCCTCGATTGCAGCAAGCTTCTTCTTTTTGCGCTCATACCAGATGATGAGACCGGTGAGCAATGCGCTGACTGCTGTTGCGGCAGTGCCTTCCGGGAAGCCTTCGGGAGTATATTTCAGCCTTATGCTGTGAGCGCCTGCCTTTACCCTGACTCCTGTCATGGCGCCGCATACTGCCATAGTCTCAGCCTTTTCGCCGTCAACATATACCTTCCAGCCCTTTTCATAGGGAATGGAGAGGAAGAGTATACCGTCCTTTTTGGCATCGATATTTCCCTCTATCTTTGTATCTTCAAATTTGGTGACCTTCAGCTGCTCATCGGCAAGCAGGTCGTATGCTCTTTTGAAGTTATCTTTCTTCAGGGCGTATACCATGAGCTTATAGTTTCCGGAGGTCCGTCCGTCCTTCGGGAATATCTCTACTTTGGATGTAGTTCCGGGGCCGGAGTTGCCCATGGGGAATACAATGGGGTAGCTCTCAATGAGGCTGCCGCTGTCCACCATTTTGTAAGGCTCGGATGAGGCGTCATCGCCGCAGCTTATGCTGAGGGAATCGCAGGCTCCTCCGGGAGAGTTGGCATATCCGTAGAGTATTGAGTTCTCTGCGCCGGCAAAGTTGTACAGCGCACTTGAATGCTTGATTTCCGTATCCGGCACACGGAAGGTATAGTTTCCGTAGCCGTTTTTGGTCACTTCGATGTTGTTGTATTTTACCAGTGTAACTGCCTGGGCGGTGAAGATCGGATCTTCAGTATCAGTGGCCAGCTTGATAAGGTCGTTCTGATATTCAAATGGATTTGCTCCGCCGGAGCTCTCAAGGTCAAGTATCCTGTCGCTGACCATATATCCCAGTGAAAGGGGATATTTGTTCTTGTAGAGATATGAGGTGCCTGCATCGGCCTCGAAATCCATTACCTCCGCCTCGCTGTTGAGCTTATCGCCACGCTTTATCAGGTACTTTATGCCGAAAAGTGCATTGACTACCGGAGTAGATGTGCGGTAGTAGTATCTGTTTCCTGCCTCGGAGGCATAGAGTCCAAGGTGCTTGCAGAAGGTGGTAACGGAGACGTTTGCTGATGAGGAGAACTGTGACAGTCCACGGAAGCCGTAGAGAGCACTGTCGTTCAAAGTATAGGTGGATGTCATCTCAGTCCTGTAGAAAAGCTCATCCTCGGTGTTGGAGATGTGGCTGAGCAGTGACTGTACCTCAATGCTATGAGAGGGATAGTCGTTGTAGGACGATGATTTAACAGTTTTTACGCCAAGCTGAGCATTGCTAACGAATTCACTGAATACAGCTGCTGCAAGAGCAAGTGTAAGGAACCTGTTCCTTGCTGTCTGGCGCTTGAAGGGGAATATCTTTGCTGCTATGAATACCAGCCAGAAGGCACATACGATTATCAGCGAGCTCCTTACAGCTCCTGTGAAGCTGAAATCACTGCCCTTGGACATATGTGACAGCCAGAATACAGTGAACGGGCCCATGAACATGAGTATCAGCTGGTATATCTTTATGCCGTTCCTGAGTATTATGTCATAAGCCCTGTAGGCTGCCGCAGCCAGGACAAAGCTGAATATAAATGCGAATCTGTATGGGATCTGGTTGGTGAAATGGAAGCCGTGCCAGATATAGTTCAGCTTGTTCATGTTGCAGCTTACGGCTATTATCCAGAGCATTGCTGTTGCGGATACCTTTTCACGTAGCTTTATGCCTTTTGAGAACAGGAATACTCCTATGAGCATTATTGCCAGCATTCCGCAGGCGAAATTGGGCAGTCCGTCGACCTTTGTGGGCTCGCTGTAGGATATGGTGTTTGCGAATATATCCTCCCATTTCTCATACCAGAGCGTCTTCTTCGGGAATTCGTTGTTGACGCTGTAGGTGAGCTGGAGGCCGTAGTAGGCCGGAAGCAGCATGAATCCGCCCAGGCCTATGGCTATGATCGAGGAGCGGAATATTATCCAGAGGCTCCGCAGCCATGGCCTGAAGCCGTGGAATTCGGTTATCCATGCGGACATGAACATGAATATGGTGAATATGCAGGTGAAATAGCCTACATAGTAGTTTGCGATAAGTGAAAGAGCAAGTGCGAAAGTGTAGGTCTTCCATTTTCCCTCACGGCATATGGCTACAATGCCCAGCATTACCAGCGGGAAGAGGGCAATGGTGTCGAACCACATGACGTTCCAGTAGTATCCGAGAGTGTAGCTGCTCAGGGCATACATCACTGAGAATACACAGAGCGAGAAGTCCCTGCGCTTGAAGGTGTAGCTGAGGAAGGCACTGAAGAATGCTCCTGCGAAGCCTATCTTCAATATAAGTATGAAGGTGAGGGCATCACGCACATGATCTTTGTCAAAGAATATAGACAGCCAGTTCAGCGGGCTTGCCGAATAATAGGATATGAGCGAAAGGAAGTTTGTTCCCAGGCCGTTTTCCCATGAGTACATGAAGGAACCGCCTGTCAGGAGCTTCTCCCGTACTACCCGGAAAAACGGATAGTACTGATGCCAGAGGTCAACTACAAGCATCTGCCTGTCACCGAAGGGGTGTATGCCGTTTTGGGCGAAGGCAAATGTCATTATGCTTGCCGGTATCAGAAATGACAGAAGGTAATAAAGAATACCCTTTTCAAATAAGATATTATAGCATTTGCTGCGGCGGAAGCATTCAAATCTTCTGCCGGGCTTTTTAGGCTTTTGTCTTTTTGAGCGGGTACGGGAGTTATATCTTTTTCTTTCCCCGTACTCATGGTCTATGGCGTTTTCGTTTTTTTCCATGATATCCTCTCTTTTATAAATATATCATTAGTCTGCCCTTCCTGCCTTTTCAGAATGAGAAGGGCTTTGTTATTTTTATGACTATGACTGCCGCAAGGAAGAGCAGTGTCACGGCAAGTGCTATATAGTCTCTGGGGGCAGACTTTAGCTGTCTTAATCTTGTGCGTCCTTCGCCGCCGTGATAGCAGCGGCATTCCATAGCTGTTGCCAGCTCGTCGGCACGCCTGAACGATGATATGAACAGGGGGACGAGTATGGATATAAGGTTCTTTGCCCTTGCAGTGAAGCTTCCTGAGTCAAGCTCAGCTCCTCTTGCCTTCTGGGCAGATATTATCTTGTCGGTCTCCTCTATGAGTGTCGGGATGAAGCGAAGCGCTATCGACATCATCATTGCCAGCTCGTGTACAGGGAATTTAAGCTTTTTAAGCGGCGAAAGCAGGCGCTCTATAGCGTCTGTCAGAGTTATGGGGGATGTTGTGTATGTAAGTATCGATGTTCCCATTATCAGGAGAACTATCCTCACTATCATGAATATGCTGATATTTATTCCTCCGGAGGTTATCTTCATGAACTTCCAGCGCCAGAGCACATCGCCTGAGCTTACAAGGAAAAGATTCAGTATAGCTGTTATCAGCAGAAAGGGCATCAGCGGCTTCACGCTTTTCAGGAACATTTTCAGCTTTACCTGAGAAAGCAGCATCGCCATTATGGTGTATACTGCTCCTATTGCGAGACAGATCATTGAATCGCCTGTGAAGAGCATTATAATATAGAGTACGGTGATAACTATCTTGAATCTGGGGTCAAGGCGGTGGATTATGCTGTTTCCGGGGAAGTACTGTCCTATGGTTATATCTCTCAGCATATCATTCACCTGTCCTTTCACTAAGCTGTTTCAGAAGCAGGTCTTTTGCATATCCCACTGTGTATACTTCCTTGCCGAAATCAAGTCCACGTTTTTTCAGCTCCATGAACACCTTGGTTATCTGCGGAACGTCAAGGCCTATCTGCGAGATCTCCTCTGCACGGGAGAATACCTTTTTCGTCTCGTCGAAGCAGAACAGCTTTGCCTTGTTCATAACAAGAATCCTGTCAGCGAATGTGGCTATATCCTCCATACTGTGTGAGACTATGAGAGTGGTATTGCCTGTACGCTCATGATAAGCCTTGATGTGGCTGAGTATCTTATCACGGCCTGCCGGATCAAGTCCGGCTGTAGGCTCATCAAGTATCAGTACCTTCGGCTCCATTGCCATAACTCCGGCTATGGCAACACGCCTTTTCTGACCGCCGGACAGCTCAAAGGGAGAGCGCTCCATAAGCTCCTCTGAAAGGCCGATGTCATTTGCGGTGGCAAGGACTCTCCGCTTTATCTCAGCATCATCAAGTCCCATATTTTTCGGGCCAAAGGCGATATCCTTGAAGATTGTCTCTTCGAATATCTGATATTCCGGATACTGGAAAACAAGTCCTACCTGAAAGCGGACGTCACGTATTTTCTTTTTGTCAGCCCATATGTCCTTTCCGTCAAGGAGTATCTTTCCGGAGGTAGGTCTGAGAAGTCCGTTGAAGTGCTGGATGAGTGTGGACTTTCCTGAGCCGGTGTGTCCCATTACACCGATCATCTCGCCGGCTTCTATTTTGAGGCTCACATGGTCTACAGCGGTCTTTTCAAAGGGAGTTCCCGGACTGTAGGTGTAAGTGAGCTCCTGAGTTTCGAGTATTGACAATTTTTATGCTCCTTTGTGTATGCCTGTGTTCTTATCAGTGAAAAACTCCGGATGATTATCTGCTGAACAGCTTCAGCAGTGCCTCTACGCATTCCTCCTCGGAGATAGTCTCCGGAGAGATATCGCAGCCGGCTTTTTTCAGCTCCCAGGCAAGCTCTGTGACCTGCGGTACGTCCAGACCTATATTCTTGAGGGTATCCACCTGCGAGAATACCTTTTCCGGAGCTCCGTCCAGCACAACTCTGCCCTTGTCCATTACGACAACTCTTCCGCACTGTGCGGCTTCGTCCATATAATGAGTGATGAGGACTATGGTTATACCCTTTTCACGGTTCATGCGGTGTATAGTCGCCAGTACCTCCTTGCGTCCCTGGGGATCAAGCATGGCGGTGGGCTCGTCGAGTATTATACAGTCCGGCTCCATAGCTATGATACCGGCTATAGCCACTCGCTGTTTCTGTCCGCCGGAGAGCTGGCTGGGGGAGTGCAGGCGGTATTCGTACATATTCACGGCTTTGAGTGCCTCGTCCACACGCCGGCGCATCTCCTCATACGGAACGCCCAGATTTTCAAGGGCAAAGGCTACATCCTCTTCAACTACAGATGAGACTATCTGGTTGTCCGGATTCTGGAATACCATTCCGGCAGTCTGTCTCAGGTCGAAGAGCCGGGATTCGTCAGAGGTATCTATACCGTCTACAGTGACTTTTCCCTCTGTAGGCACAAGAATAGCGTTGAGGTGCTTTGCAAGCGTAGACTTGCCGGAGCCGTTATGTCCCAGCACTGCAACGAATTCTCCTTTTTTTATTGTAAGGTCAATGCCCTTCAGTACCTCTGCCGGAGCTGACTCCTCGTCCTCCACAGGATAGCTGAAGTGCAGATCGTGTATTTCTATTATGTTGTCCATGTGTTCTCCTGTATAGGATATTCAGTATATTCCGCTATGCTTCCTGTACAGAAGCAATATCCGCCCTCCATTACAGACTTGTCCATCTTTTTGGCAGTCTTTCTCATGGAGGAGATGAATATATAGCCGAAGAATATCAGAAATATGAGCAGGAATATTTCTGCTTTGTCCTTGCCTGTGAGCCTTTTCCTGCCGCAGACAGGGCATACCCTGCTGTCGATGTTCATTTCAGCTCCGCATTTGGGGCATTTTATCATTACTGCCATTATTTTTCTATTAGAAATCTGATCTCGTCAGGAGTGGATACGATGACTTTTCCGTCCTTGTCAAGAAGGGGAGTAAGTCCGCCTCCGGGGCTGGCTGAGTGGTAGAGGTAGTTGACGCCTGTAACGGTGTCCACCCATATCTCAGTGACGTTCATCGTTCCCTGTGTGTAGGCAACTATAAATCTTTTATCCTTTGCCATAGTAACAACTCCTTTACTTGTTTATTTAAAATATTACGGGCGAAATAGCAGTTGTTTCTGTTTTTTGTTTACTATTTTCTGCTTTCTTTTCACTGCTCGCTGAGCCCTCAGCGCTCCCATATAGCTGTAGAGCCACATGGCAGCGTCATGCCGGTAGCTTTTACCGGAAGGCCTATCTCATCGAAGGAGACCTTGCCGTTCTTGCCGTTCAGGACTGAACCGAGGATGTATCCCATAACGGACGGTGAAAGTCCGGTGGTATAGCTGTTTATGAGGAAGAACAGGGGATCGTCGGAGAGAACTCCGGAGCAGAGCTTTACCAGATCATAGACGCAGTTCTCCAGCTTCCATACCTCACCGCCGGGACCTCTTCCGTAGCTGGGAGGATCCATGATAACGGCGTCATATTTTCTTCCTCTTCTTATCTCACGGGCGATGAACTTCTCGCAGTCATCCACTATCCAGCGGATCGGCTTGTCAGAAAGACCTGACGCAGCAGCGTTGTCTCTTGCCCACTGCACCATGCCCTTTGAAGCATCAACGTGACACACTGACGCTCCTGCGGCGGCACAGGCGAGAGTTGCTCCGCCGGTATAGGCGAAGAGGTTGAGGACGTTTATCTCACGTCCGGCACTTTTTATCTTATCTGCCATGAAGTCCCAGTTTACGGCCTGTTCCGGGAAAAGGCCGGTATGCTTGAAGCCTGTGGGACGAATATTGAATGTCAGCTCACGGTAGCTGATGTTCCAGGACTCCGGCAGCTTTCTGCGGAATTCCCATTTGCCGCCGCCCTGATTGGAGCGGTGGTAGTGACCGTCAGCCTTATTCCAGAGAGGATCGGTCTTATCGGTCTTCCATATGATCTGCGGATCGGGACGAACAAGGCTTATATCGCCCCATTTTTCCAGCTTTTCTCCGTCGGATGTATCGAGTATTATGTAATCGTTCCAGTTATTTGCAGTTCTCAAGCTTTATGCTCCTTTTCACGTTATCCCCGGCAGGATGCTGCACGGGTGGGGGCAGACGCTATTCCCTTGCGCCGCAGCGCTGGCGGATACGTTCTGCTATCTCTCCGGCAATATCGTTTATCCTGCCGAAGTCGCTTCCTTCTATGGTTATCGTTATGAACGGGGCGGCGGCATTGCTCTCACGGACGATGACTCTGCCCTTGTCCCCGAATTCGCCCTGATACCATTCTATCAGGTCAGTTATATCCTTGTCGTTTTTCCATATCTCACGGCTGGTATCAGCGATACGGACGTTCAGTGATATGCTTGGCAGACGCTGCATCTCTTCGGCAAGCACGCTCAGCGGTCTTCCCGACATCTTGATTATCTCAAGGAGCCTTGCTCCGCAGAGAAGACCGTCCTCGCAGGGGGAATCCTCGGTGAAGAACACATGACCGTTGCGGTCACCGCCGAGGCTGAATCCTCCTTCCAGCATACGGTCGAGAGCGCTCCTGCCGGAGGCTCCGGAGGTCACGGCTTTTATGCCGTTCTCCTTTGCAAAGTTGAAAAGTCCCAGTCCACTCATCTGGTTTACCACGAAGGTGTCATCTTTCAGTCGGCCGCTGTCCTTGAAGTGCTTTGCGAATATGGCGAGGAGGTGATCTCCGTCAACGGTCATTCCGTTTTCATCGACTGCAAGGCAGCTCCCTCCGTTGTCGCCTATGGCAAGACCGCAGCAGAAGCTGCCTCCTGCAACGAAGTCCATCAGGCGTTCCATATCCGTGATAGCCGGTGCAAGGTCATCCTCCTCAGGCTCCTGATGAGAGAGAAGGAAAACATCTGCTCCAAGCTCACGGAACAGCTTTTCAGCGGTGGCTGCTGTGCTTGGTTCTTCGCAGATTATGGCTGCCCTGAGTCCACTCAGGTCGGTGCCTATGAGCTGTTTTATATGTGAGACGTATTCCTTTGCCGCATTATCACAGCTCAGCATACGTCCGATGTTGTCGAATTTTCTTTGCGGAGTGGCATTCATCCTGCTGAGGATATTCTCCTCCAGTTCACTCTGCACTCTTTCGTCCAGTCTGAATCCGTCTGCGGCGATAAGTCTTATGCCGCTGCCGTCACCTGAGCCGGCGGCACCGGTTATCATTATGCCTGCTGAAGCGCTGTGCTCACGGACGATATATGAAGCTGCCGCAGCGGGTACGGCACCGAGAGTTTCTGCGTCTATGCCTGATGAGCATATGCCGGCGCAGACTGCTGCTTCCAGAACGTCGGAGGAAAGCCGCTTGTCCTTTGCAACGATTATCCTTCCGCCCTGTTCCTTGACAAGCAGCTCAGCGGCTGCTCTTCCTGCCTGCATAGCCTGTTCGCAGGAAAGCTCCGCAACTGTAACGCCTCTTGCACTGTCTGTTCCGAACAGTCCTGACATTTTTGTATCTCCTTTATTTATATGTTATCTGTTATATCTTTTGTCTCTTTAATGATGTAAATAGCTATCGGCTTTCTTTTTCCGGCTATCTCCTCAACGTCTTTGCATATATAGGTGCAGCTCCGGTTGTTGTACCGGTTGTAGACCTCAATGCCGTTTTTCCTCCGGATGCAGAACACCGTATGTATGGATGACAGAAAGGGGATGTTTGTCCAGAAGGTTATGATGAATGCCTCGGATGCTTCGGCCTCGTTTACACTCCTTGTGCGCCGGGAATCAGCTCCGAAATGAGCAAGCCCTTTGCCCAGCTTGTAGGCGTTGCAGCCGAAGAAGCCCATGAGTACACGATACCTTTCCATAAAAAAGGCCACATCCTTCAGGGGCTGAGGTATGCCGAGATAAACCAGAGCGTTGTGTATGGCTATGACCTCGCAGCCATTGAAGCTCATATGGCATATCCCGTACCTTAGATTAGCGGTCAGTCCCATTCCCTGACCGTTTATCATACGGCCGAAATCGGGAGAGGGGGTGCGCTCGCTGTTGTGTCTGAGATTATATCTCCTTGAACCTTTTATCAGCATTTCTCTTTAGTGACGGGATCGCTCACTGTTCAAAGGAGAGCTGACCGTCATCGGCTTTGTCGTTTCTTTCCGGAGGAGCATAGCCAAGATGCTCATATGCAAGCCTTGTGGCAACTCTTCCCCTGGGAGTACGTCCCAGGAATCCGAGCTGCATGAGGAAGGGCTCGCAGATGTCCTCCAGAGTTACTGATTCTTCATTTATGGCAGAGGCAAGTGTTTCCAGACCTACCGGGCCGCCGCTGTAGCCTTTTATTATCATTTCCAGCATACGCCTGTCGAGACTGTCAAGTCCGAGAGCGTCTATATCAAGTCTGCTGAGGGCGATAGAGGCTATCTCCTTTGTTATCTGGCCGTTGCCCATAACGTCTGCAAAATCACGCACTCTTTTCAGGAGGCGGTTTGCTATACGGGGAGTACCTCTTGCACGGCCTGCTATCTCGGCTGCACCGTCAGTTTCGCAGGGGATACCCAGTATCATTGCGCTCCTGCGGACGATATCGGTGAGCTGTTCCTTGGTATATAGCTCCAGCCGCTGGATAACTCCGAAGCGGTCACGCAGCGGTGCTGAGAGCTGTCCTGCTCTTGTTGTAGCACCTATCAGGGTGAACGGCTTCAGATCCATGCGTATGGAACGTGCCGAAGGACCTTTTCCGATGATTATATCTATCACCCTGTCTTCAAGGGCGGGGTAGAGTATCTCCTCTACCGAACGGGAAAGGCGGTGTATCTCATCAATGAAGAGCACATCATTGTCTGAGAGGCTGGTCAGCAGCGATACCAGATCGCCCGGCTTTTCTATGGCAGGGCCTGTGGTGACACGGAGATTTACTCCCAGCTCATGGGCGATTATAGCGGAGAGGGTGGTCTTTCCCAGTCCGGGAGGCCCGTAGAGCAGCACATGATCCAGCGGTTCTGACCTTCGCTTTGCAGCTTCTATATATATGGCAAGGTTTTCCTTGACTTTATCCTGACCGATATATTCATGGAGGTTCTGCGGACGGAGACTTATCTCGGTATCGCTGTCCTCCTGAGTATTTTCCGGTGTGATTATCCTTGGAGCGAACTCCATATCCTCTGTCTGAATCAAATCATTATCTCCTGACTTGCTGTGGATTATTTTTCAAAATATCTCTTCTTGCGGACATAGAACGGATCAACTGTCTCGGCAGCTTTCTTGCCCATGTCCTGTTCATAGCTTATGAAGCAGAGATGTTCGTTGGATTTTACTGTTTTTGAAAGGTACTTGGAAAGGGGAACGAACAGCTTTCTCGTGCTGCCCATCATATCCAGTACGATGAGTATCTGCGGCTTTTCACAGCCCTTTATCATCTCCATGATGAAGGCTCTGTCAACATTGGGCTGCTTGGAAAGGAATTTGGTTGCAGCCTTTGTTATATGGCCCACAGAATGTTCTACCGGGCGGTAGGAGATTATATCTGCCTCGTTATAGGAGATGGCCTTTATTTTAAGGTTTCTTGCCACCATGAGAATGCTCTTGATCTCCTGGGATGAGAACTCCTTACCGTAGGAATTGGGGTTGAGAACGGCGGATACTGACTGGATAAGGTCAAATAGTCTGAGACAGTTGATCTTATAGCAGTCAACATAGCGCTTTGCAAACTGCTGCAATGCACGGTAGCTTGTGAAGAAAGGGATGAAGATATCGCCGTCCGGGTTCTGGGTGGTTATGAGTTCGAGCTGTATACCGCCTTCTGCACGTCCTCTCTCCTGCTTTACAGGATTTTTGCAGATAACGTATACATCGCTCTTTATAAGAGTCTGTAAAAATACCGAGCGTTTTGAGGGATCCTTGATGGCTGCCTTCAATAATTCATCGAGATTCATAATGATTTCTTCCTTTCTGTATTTGGCTCTTATCAATGCTGTATATCAGCGTGAATTCTTTGATGCGATGAGTCTGAGTGTCTCTTTTATGAGATCCTGTGTACTCAGGGAGGGATCCAGCTTGCCCAGTATGGGGGCTGCCTCGCCCTGGGTGTAACCCAGTACCATCAGAGCTTCAAGCGCCTCTGTTACTGAAGCGGAAGAGCCGCCTGCAGGAACAGCCGAGAAAGCCGATACATCAGTGGATATGCTTCCACTGACGGATTCAGAGGATATTTTGTCCTTGAGCTCAAGAACTATCCTCTGTGCGGTCTTTGCACCGATACCCTTTGTTCTGGTGAGGGTCTTGCTGTCTCCGGAGGCGACGATGAAGGCAAATTTTTCCGGAGTGACATCTGAAAGTATAGAAACTGCGGCCTTTGGGCCTACTCCTGATACGGAGATGAGCAGTTTGAAGCAGCTGAGCTCCTGCTGTGTAGCGAAGCCGAAGAGCTCCACCACGTCTTCACGGACATAGAGATAGGTGTAAAGCATAGCTTCACTGCCTATCTCGCCCAGCTGAGCGACGGTATTGTATGAAGTGCGGCAGCCATAACCAACGCCGGCGCACTCGATCACGGCAAAGCTGAGCTCTTTTACGGTCAGTTTGCCTTTTAAGCTGTAGATCATGGTAATATCTCCTTTTTTCTTTTTGTAGGAGAGCCTGCCTGAGATGCTGTCAGCTCCAGCGGACGGAATGTCCGTGGCATATGGCTATAGCAAGGGCATCGGCAGCATCATCCGGCTTTGGGATCTGGGCGAGACCGAGTATCTGGCGTGTCATTTCCATGACCTGCTGCTTTTCGGCTTTGCCGTAGCCTGTTACCGATGATTTCACCTGCAAGGGGGTGTATTCCGATATGGGGATGCCCCTCTGGGCAGCTGAGAGGACAGTCACGCCTCTTGCCTGTGCCACATCTATGGCAGTTTTCTGGTTCGTGTTGAAGTAGAGCCGCTCGATAGCCATGCAGTCCGGGGAATACTTCTGGAAGATGAACTCCATATCCGTGTATATGGCTCTCAGCCTTTCCGGAAATGGGGTGCCGGCTTCAGTGAGCACAGCGCCGTATTCTACGGGGGTGAATCTCACTCCGTCGTAGTCCAGTATCCCGAATCCCACTATGGCATAACCCGGGTCTACTCCTAAAATTCTGATGTTTTTCACTTATCCTACCTGTAGAGTCTGTTAAATCAAATAAAAATATATAGTTCTTCACTATATTCCATATCATTATACCACAAAAGCCTCATACATTGCAATATATTTATTTTATTTTTATTGATTTTTACAAAAAAATCTGCTATACTTTAAATTGGTAAAAAATGATTTCCCGGAGGTATAATATGGATCTGAAACAGCTCAGAGATGAGATAGATAATGTTGACAGCGATATCCTTTCACTTTTCAAGAAGAGAATGGAACTCTGCAAAGACGTTGCAGAGTATAAAAGACAGCACGCAATGCCTGTATTCCAGGGCGGAAGAGAACGGCAGGTCATCGACCGCATAAAAGCTCTTACAGATGACAGCCGCCTCGAAAACGGTACAGCTGCTCTCTTTACGACTATAATGGATATCAGCAAGATACTCCAGAACAGGACTATACTTGCAGATTCACCGGATTATGACTTCATTGTTCCGGATTTTGAAGGGGCTGTGAACATCGGCTGCCAGGGTACTGCCGGAGCAAACTCCGAGACCGCTGCAAGAATGATATTCGGAGATAAGAAAATAACATTCTATCCCACATTTGAGGATGTTTTCAAAGCTGTCCAGTCAGGCGAGCTGGATTACGGTGTCCTGCCGGTACATAATTCCACTGCCGGTTCTGTTGACAGCACCTATGACCTTATGGCAAAGTATACCTTCTATACAGTCAGAGAGGTCATCGTTGAGATAAACCACTGCCTTGCTGCAAATTCCGATATACCGGCTTCAGAGGTGAGCTGTGTTTACTCCCACAGACAGGCACTGTCACAGTGCAGTGACTATCTGACCGTAAACGGTCTAAAAACTGCTGATTACGGCAACACTGCAACTGCTGCGGAAATGGTAAAGAACAGCGATCCTGCTGAGAAGATCGCTGCTGTATGTTCTGTTGACTGTGCAAAGAAGCTGGGACTTCATATCATAGCAGAGAATATCGCTGACTGCTCTCTCAACCGCACACGCTTCGTATGCATATCACGCAGACTGGAAGTAATGCCGGAATCAGATGCGATATCGGTAATGCTCCGTATCCCGCATACAGAGGGTTCACTTTACCGTCTGCTGACCAAATTCTACGTTAACGGAATGAACATCCAGCGTATCGAGAACAGACCGATCCGTGACGGCAGCTTCGATGTCCTCTTCTATATGGACTTCACAGGCAAGCTGTCCGATCCGGCAGTAAAGGCCACGCTTCGTGATCTTAATGAGAATCTTGAGTATTTCCGCCTTCTCGGCACTTTCAGGGAGGAATGATATATGAGTGAGGGATCCAGGGCACTTTTCAGCAGAGAAGGCTTCATATACCTTGACGGCGGCATGGGAACAATGCTCCAGTCAATGGGCATTGGCACGGAGCACGTTCCGGAGCTGCTGAGCATAACCGACAAGGAATCCATAATCAGCATCCACCGCCAGTATATCGAGAGCGGTTCGGATATAGTATATGCCAATACATTCGGTGCTAACCGCCTCAAGCTCGCAAAGAGCGGCCATACCGTTGATGAAGTGGTGGGAGCGGCTATATCGTGCGCCCGTGAGGCTGCCGGAGATAAGGCTCTTGTAGCCCTTGATATGGGCCCTACTGGTCAGCTTCTTGAACCCTCCGGCACTCTTAAATTCGAGGATGCTTACGACATATACAAGGAGATAGTCCTTGCCGGACATGATGCAGATGTTATCGTCATAGAGACTATGACTGATCTGTATGAGGTCAAGGCGGCTGTTCTTGCGGCAAAGGAAAATTCCGACAAGCCCGTTCTGGTCACTATGACCTTTGAGGAGAATATGCGTACATTTACAGGCGTATCTCCGGAATGTATGGTTGCCGTCCTTGAAGGTCTTGGTGTTGACGCACTGGGCGTAAACTGTTCCCTCGGTCCCGATGAGCTCTATCCGGTGCTTGAAAAGCTCTGCTGTATAAGCAGGCTCCCTGTGATAGCAAAGCCTAATGCAGGCTTGCCTGATCCTTCCACAAATCTGTTTAATGTTGGCCCGGAGGAGTTTGCAGCCAGTGCTGTAAAGCTTGCCGAAGCCGGAGTTTCAATATTCGGAGGCTGCTGCGGTACCACACCTGCACATATCCGCCGTATGACAGAAGCCCTCGCAGGTATGGAAAAGCTTTCCCGTGAAGTGAAGCCTCTCAGCAAGGCCTGTTCGGCTGTAAGCTGTGTCACCATTGACCAGCCCCGTGTAATAGGAGAGAGGATAAATCCTACCGGAAAGAAGCGCTTCAAGGAAGCTCTTCTTGCTAATGATATGGACTATATCCTCGGTCAGGCTGTTGAGCAGATACACGCCGGAGCTGAGATACTTGATGTAAATGTGGGACTTCCCGGTATTGACGAAAAGTCCATGATGGTGAATGCAGTAAAGAGCATACAGGGCATCTGTGACACGCCGCTGCAGCTCGACTCCACGAATCCGGAAGTGCTTGAGGCCGGATTGCGTGTCTACAACGGCAAGCCGATAGTCAATTCCGTAAACGGCGAGGATGAGTCGCTTGAATCCATACTGCCCCTTGTAAAAAAATACGGAGCCTCTGTTGTTGGACTCTGCCTTGATAAGGGCGGTATACCTAAAACTGCCGAGGGACGTTTTGCAATAGCTGAAAAGATACTCCATAGAGCTATGGAGTACGGCATCCCCCGTGAGGATGTGTTCATAGACTGCCTGACGCTTACCGCTTCAGCGGAGCAGGACGGCGTAATGGAGACGCTCAATGCTCTCCACAGAGTAAAGACTGAGCTTGGCCTGAGGACTGTACTCGGCGTATCGAATATCTCCTTCGGACTGCCTAACCGTGAGCTCATAACCCGTACCTTCCTGACAATGGCGCTTCACAGCGGACTTGACCTTCCTATCATTAATCCGAATATCGACTCCATTATCGGAGCTGTAAGAGCATATCGGCTTCTTGCCGGCATAGACCGTGACTCCGTTGATTTTATAAGCGTTTACGCACAGGACGGTGCTGCTCCGCAGGCGGCTGCGGCACCTGCAAAGTCCGGCAATACCTCTGATCTTGGCTACTGTGTAAAGAACGGACTGAAAAATGACGCTGTAAAGGCTGCTGAGGCTTTGATAGCCACAACAGATCCTATGGAGATGATAAACAATGTGCTCATCCCGGCACTTGATTCCGCAGGAGCTGAGTTTGAAAAGGGAAAGATATTCCTGCCCCAGCTCATACTTACTGCCGGAGCAGCACAGGCCTGCTTTGAGGTAATAAAGAGCCGTATCTCAACAGGAGACGGCGAGACCGTATCAAAGGGAAAAGTCGTGCTCGCAACAGTAAAGGGCGATATCCATGATATCGGAAAGAACATCGTAAAGGTGCTGCTGGAAAGCTATGGCTTCACAGTTATTGACCTTGGCAGGGACGTTGATCCCTCCGTTGTGCTTGAGGCGGCAGTGCGTGAAAAGGTGAGCCTTGTTGGACTGTCTGCTCTTATGACCACCACCCTCGGAGCTATGGCAGACACTATCGCTCTGCTCAATGAGAAGTATCCTGAGTGTAAGACTGTCGTAGGAGGAGCTGTGCTTACTGCTTCATATGCTAAGCAGATACACGCCGATTTCTATGCTAAAGACGCAAAACAGACTGTAGATATAGCTTCGGATGTTTACGGAGTGAAATAAAAAAACCGGTCATAAAGACGATCGTGTTTTTATGGCCGGTTTTGTCCATATAAAGCAAAAAAGCTATGCATAGATGCATAGCCGAAATAAATAAAGAAATAAATATAGAAGGGGAATTGGGGGATTACTTAATCCTCTTATAGTATATCCGCCATTCCTTAAAATAATCTTAAAGTTAGCTTAAATCTTGAGTTTTTTCAATTTATTTTCAGGGCAGTCTCAAGAGCTATCTCCATCATATCACGGAAAGTTGTCTGACGCTCCTCGGCGGTGGTGGAAAGACCTCTCAGCGGACAGTCTGAAACTGTGAGTATGCAGAGTGCGTTCTTTCCGGAACGGGCGGCGTTCATATAGAGCGCAGCGGCTTCCATTTCTACTCCGAGAACGCCCATTTTCTGCCACTGAGCAAGGCTGCCTGCGTCATCGTAGAAGGTGTCGCTGGAAAAGATATTGCCCACATGGAATCTGGAGCCTTTTTCTTCTGCGGAGCGTACTGCTGCTGAAAGGAGTTCCCATGAAGCTGTAGGAGCATATGTGCCGGGGAGACGGTACTGTGTAGCGTAGGCGGAGTTGGTGCTTGCGCTCATACCTATCAGCACATCACGGAGCTCAACATTGTCTGCGATAGCTCCGGCAGTGCCTACACGGATAATATTTTCCACATCGTATTCGTTGAAAAGCTCATAGGAGTATATGCCTATGGAAGGCATACCCATGCCGCTTCCCTGAACTGATACGGGAACTCCCTTGTAGGTTCCTGTATATCCCAGCATACCTCTGACCTCGTTGTAGCATACCGGGGAATCAAGATAGTTTTCGGCGATGAACTTAGCTCTGAGGGGATCTCCGGGCATAAGGACTGTTTTTGCGATATTTCCTTTTTCTGCGTTGTTATGGGGTGTTGGCATAGTTATTACCTCCTTTTGGGTGATGTGAGTTTTATCGGCAAGAGATCGTGTCGGTCAAGCCGAGGCAAGAAATACAGGGCGGACGTCCGGAAGGCGCTCTGCTGTCCGGACTGCTTCTCAGGAGAGGCTCTGCCTCTCCTCGCACACCTCTCCGCCAGAGGATTAACAACCCTCTGGACTCCCATTTTTTGCCGCCTTCGGCGTTTTTTTATTCTAAAACTGTGTTATCTGTTCCTGTCACTATCAATTATACCACATCCTCTTATCTTTTGCAATGAGAAAAAATTTCTCCAAAGCAGTGACAAACGAAACGATATGTGGTATAATAAAATTTGTACCAATTTTTACCGGAGAGTGAAAGAATGAATAAATATAAAAAGCTTGCTTTTAATACAATGATATTTGCTATCGGCGGCTTTGGCTCAAAGATACTTGCCCTGCTGCTGACAAGATTATATACCAACAACATCGGTTCAAGCGACTCAAGTACAAAGGAGCTTCTGGAGATAACTGCGAATTTTCTCCTGCCAATATTCACATTCTCAATGGTAGAAGCTGTTATCCGTTTCGGACTGGACAATAAATACAAGAAGGAAGAGGTGTTCAGCACAGCCTTCTGTCTCAACGGCGTGGGAATGATAGCCATGCTTGTGATAGGGCCGCTGCTGAAATTTATAAAGTTCCTGGACTTCATTGACGGATACACGATACTGCTGCTGGCCTTTGTCCTCAGCTCGTCTCTCAGGTCACTGTGTTCACAGTTCGTCAGAGCAAGAGGAATGGTAAAGCTGTTCTCCATTGACGGTATATTCGCCACTTTCTCACTGTTTGTGTTCAACATCGTATTTATTTCCAATTTTCACTGGGGCGTTAAGGGCTTCATGCTGGCCAGCATCATGGCGGATCTCTGTTCAGCTATATTTCTGTTTATAGTAGCGAAGCTGGATAAGTTTCTCCGCCTGCGCTACTACAGCAAGAGCCTTGCAACAAGCATGATGAGGTTTGCCGTACCGCTGATACCTACAGTAATAATGTGGGTGATAACAGGCTTCTCCGACAGACTTTTCATACGTTATATGCACAGCGACCGTGTCACACTCGGAAGCAGTGCCGCAGGTATATACGGCTATGCCACAAAGGTGCCGAACCTGATATCCATGGTATCATCGATCTTCTTCTCCGCATGGAATATGTCCGCCATAATGGAGAACGATTCTGAGGACAGAAGCAACTTCTACGAGAAGGTTTACGGCGCTTACGAGTCGCTGTTGTTCATTGCATCGGCATTTCTTATCGCAGGAGTGCAGATAGTAACTCCTATCTTTGTCAGCACCAAGAATTTCAGCGAATATGGTGATGTATACAAATATACTCCTGTGCTGGTAGTTGCCGTTCTGTTCATGTGTCTTGACCAGTTCCTGAGCAGTATCTATACTGCCACAAAGCACACAAAAAACTCCTTCTGGACAAGCTTTGCTGCAAGCATGGCAAATATAGTCCTCAACTTCTGTCTTATCCCGGAATGGGGCATCCACGGAGCCTGCATAGCAACTTTCCTCAGCTATTACCTCTGTTTCTGGGCAAGAATAATCGACGCAAGATACTATGTGCCTTTCCGTTTTGACGGAGTGAGATCTTTCATAAATACTATTGTTCTTATACTCATGTGCTGGGCAGTTATAGCTAAGCCGGCAGCTTATATCTTGCTTATCCTCGTTATGCTTGCATTTGTTGTATGGAGCAATTACAAGGCTATGATAGTTACAGTCAGAAAGCTTTTCAGAAAAGCCTGACAGATATGACCGTTGTGCTTTTATAGAAGTATATGTCAATTAATCGGTGACAACCTTGCTTAAGAAAGGTTGTCACCGAACTCCTTTCCAAAGACTTTTAATCTTATTTTTCCTCATATAGGGCGTTTGAAAAAACTGAATAAAAATCATAACCACCACTGAAGTGGTGGTTTGCACAGCCCCTAAAAGGGGCGAATGCAGGCTCACCCACTAAAGTGGGCACTGAAGGTTTGACATTGCATTACTATCTCGAGCAGCCGCTTCA
>Ga0116145_1000463_pt1 | contig 48705 bp, 33 predicted proteins | sample AD_JPNHG1_MetaG_FD_89747 | JGI IMG/M metagenome (GOLD analysis project Ga0116145, IMG submission 89747) | Active sludge microbial communities of municipal wastewater-treating anaerobic digesters from Japan - AD_JPNHG1_MetaG | ecosystem: Engineered > Bioreactor > Anaerobic > Digestate | place... | reverse complement strand
CAACCTCCCGCGGGTTTCGAACCCGCGGGAGGTTCGATGCTGGTACAGGTACGCATAGCCGCCAGTGGTTCGCCAGTGGCTCCAGAGCTTATGGCGACCGTGCCGTGTGCATGCTGTTGTCTTGAAGACAGTTCAGTCGGTCTGGCTCGACGCAAGATTTCTCGCGCAACTGCTCGAAAAGTTGCTTGTGGCTGCTCGAGGGGCTTCGGGGCATCACAGCCCGTAGAGCGCGCCGAACTTGCCCCACAGGTGCGCCATCAGCGGCTCGTGGCTCAGGGGCCGCCCTGTGACGACCTCGATCAGCCTGGGGGCGCGGTGGCGCATGCCCTGTTGGTGGATGTTCGTCCTCAGCCACCCCAACAGGTCCGCGAAGTGCCCTCGGGCGAACTGGTCCCTGAGGTCGGGTATCGCCCGGCTGGCGGCGGCGAAGAGTTGCGCGGCGGCGAGGTTGCCCAGGGTATAGGTGGGGAAGTAGCCGATGCCGCCGCCGCTCCAATGGGTGTCCTGGAGGCAGCCCTGGGCGTCGTCGGGCGGCGTGAGGCCGAGGAGGCGGGTGAAGCGCTCGTTCCAGGCGCCCGGGAGGTCCGCCACAGGCAGGTCGCCGCCCAGGAGCGCCTGCTCCAGCTCGAAGCGCAGCACGATGTGCAGGTTGTACGTCACCTCATCGGCGTCCACGCGGATGAACGACGGCCGCACGGCGTTGATGGCGAAGTGGAAGGCGTCGAGGCTCACGTCGCCGAGGGCGGCGGGGAAGAACTGGCGGGCGATGGGGAAGAAGTGGCGCCAGAAGGCGTGGCTGCGGGCCACGAGGTTCTCCCACATCCGCGACTGCGATTCGTGGATGCCCAGGGACACGCACTCGCCGCGCGGCGTGCCCCAGTGCTCGGCGGGCAGGCCCTGGTCGTAGAGGCCGTGGCCCGCCTCGTGGAGGATGCTGAAGAAGGCGTCGCCGAAGTCGTGCTCGTTGTAGCGGGTGGTGAGGCGCGTGTCGCCCGGCCCGAGGCCCGAGCAGAAGGGGTGGGCCACCGTGTCGAGGCGGCCCGCCTCGAAGTCGAAGCCGATCGCTGCCGCGGCCACCCGCCCGAACATCTCCTGCTGGGGCAGGGGATAGGAGCGGGCGAGGAGCGCCGCGTCGGGCCGGCGGCTCGCGCCCTGGATGGCGTCGAGCAGCTTCACCAGCTCGTCGCGCAGCGGCCCGAGCACGCCGGCGATCCAGGCCGTCGTGGCGCCCGGCTCGTAGTCCTCCAGCAGCGCGTCGTAGCGGTTGCCGCTGTGGCCGTAGCAGTCGGCCTCGCGGACCTTCAGGGCCACGACCCGCTCGAGCCAGGGGCGGAAGCGGGCGAAGTCGCTCCTCTTCCGCGCCTCCACCCATTCGCCGTGGGCGAGCGAGGTCACCCGGGCGAGTTCCTCGACGAGGTCGCGGGGCAGCCGGGTCGCGCGGTCGTAGCTGCGGCGCAGCTCGCGCACGTTCACCGCCGCATCGGAGAGAGGGTCGGCCACCACGTCGCTGCCTTCGGCGGCGGCGATCAGCTCGCCGATGCGCGGGTCGGTGAACTGCGCGTGGGTCATGCCCGCCAGCAGCGCGAGCTGGCTGGCGCGGTGTTCGGCGCCCTTGCGCGGCATGTAGGTTTCGCGGTCCCAGTGCAGCACGCCGGCGCACGAGCCGAGCAGCGCGGTCTCGCGCACGCGGCGGATGAGTTCCTCGTAGGCCTGTCGGGGCGAATCGGGCATCGAAGGCTCCTCGAAACCAGGCGCGGGCAGCGCCGCCCGCCAGGGGGGTTGGGCCGACGCGGGCCTCGTCGGCCGAGCCGAGCATAGCGGCATCGCCCTTTGCGATCAAGGCCGACATGGCTCGGAAGCGGTTGCGATGTGGACTCTGGCCTTCGCCAGGGGCACAGACTGCGCCTGGAACCGACCCGCGAGCCCCCCTATCCCTCCCGAACGTTTCTCTCGTCCCTACGCTCCGCGTGGGGACGGGCCTCTTGGCCGCTCCGCGGCCTCTTCTCTTCGGCGCGCGCCGGAGTGGGAACCTCCCGCGGGTTGCGAACCCGCGGGAGGTCGGGGTTGGACGCGGGAGCGTCCGCATCATCGCCCCCACGCGGAGCGTAGGGGCGAGCATGATTTCCAACTTCTTTCCTCGTCCCTACGCTCCGCGTGGGGACGGGCCTCTTGGCCGCTCCGCGGCCTCTTCTCTTCGGCGCGCGCCGGAGTGGGAACCTCCCGCGGGTTGGGACCCCGCGGGAGGTCGGGGTTGGACGCGGGAGCGTCCGCATCATCGCCCCCACGCGGAGCGTAGGGGCGAGAAAGAGAAGATGGCAGAGCGTAGGGGCGAGAATGAAGAAGCGCAGGGGCAAGCATGAGAGCCCCTCTCCCGAACGTTCCAATGCGTTCGGGAGGGCAGTGTCCTCAGAAGGCGCGCTTCCTCTCGCTCCTTCGGAGCTCCCGTAGCCACCTGCCATTCCCGCCCACTCCATTCCTCGACTTGCGGCTTGACCTGCGCAGGCTCCGTGCTATAATTCAGGCATCCCCGCGGCCGGTCATCCCCTTCCCGAGGAACCCCCTGCGTGACAATCCTTGAGGGAATCGGACTCGGAGCGCTGCAAGGCCTCACCGAGTTCCTGCCGGTGTCGAGTTCCGGGCATCTGGTGCTGGCGCGCGCTTTGTTCAGGATCGAAGGGGCGCCGGTGGCGATGGAGGTCTTCCTGCACGCGGGGTCGCTTGTGGCGATCCTGGCGTTCTTCCGCCGCGAGATTCTCTCGCTGCTCACGGTGCGGCGCCACCTGGTGCCGGCGCTGATCGTGGGCACCCTGCCGGCCGCCGTGCTCGGGCTCGGCCTCAAGGGGCGCATCGAGTGGCTCTTCGAGAACCCCGTGGGGGTGGGCATCGGCCTGCTCCTGAGCGGCACGGTGCTGTGGGTGGGCGAGCGGCTGGCGACCAACCACCGGCCCCTCGACGCCGTGGGGGTCGAGATCGGCTTCTGGGTGGGGATCGCGCAGGCGATCGGCCTGGCCCCCGGCGTGTCGCGCTCGGGGATGACCGTGAGCGCCGGCCTGGCCAGCGGCCTCGAGCGGGGCGCGGCGGTGGCCTTCGCCTTCCTGCTGGGGGCCATCGCGATCGCGGGCGCCACGGTGCTCAAGCTCCGGGAGATCGCCGACCTGGGGCAGGTCTCGCTCGCGCCCATGCTGGCGGGATTCGCCGCCTCCGTGCTCACGAGCCTCGGCTCGCTGGCCGCGCTCTCCTTCATCGTGCAACGCAAGTGCTTGTCAGTGTTCGCGATATACTGTTATTGCGTCGGCGCGGCAGTATTGCTTGCAAAGCTTACCGGCGTGTGGTAGAATACCGACGTTCGCTCTCTCCCCGTGATGCGCGCCCCGAGGCGCGCCGCTGATCTCCCCGTACCAAGCCGAACCTCGCTCCGAGGGTAGCCATGAAACGGTTTCTGGTTGCGCGCGTGGTTGTTTCCCTCGTAGTTCTGGGACTTTGCGCGTTCGCGGCCGTGAGCCTGGTGACGTTCAGGACGACGGACCTGCCGGCCTACAGCTTGCCGCCCACGTCGCCGCCGCAGAATGGCTGCGGGCTGTTGGGCGCGCGGCTGGCCGACTTCCTGCTCCAGGGGCTGGGCACGTGCTCGTACGTCCTCATCGTGCTCCTGGGCGCCTGGGCGGTGCTGAACCTGCTGGGCAAGGGGCTCGAACAACTCGCCGTGCGCGCGCTCGGGGCGGTGCTCCTGATGGTCTGCGCGTGCACGTTCGCGGCCGCCGGGGGGCAGGCCACCGGCGCGATGCCCGGCCACGGCGGCTCCGTGGGCGTGGCCCTCAACGGCCTGGTGCTCGAGTACTTCGGCCACACGGGCCAGTGGCTCCTCGGCGCGGCCCTGACGATGATGGCCCTGCTGATGCTCTCGGTGGACGATCTGATGGCGGCGCCCATCTCGTGGGTGGGCGAGGTGAGCCGCGAGCGCCTGCTGCCGCTCCTGAGGCGGCGCAAGCCGCGCGCCCGTTCCGCCCGGAGCACCCCTGCCGCGGGCGAGAGCGCCGCGGAAGAGGCCTCGTCCGAGCCCGCCGCGGCCAAGGCCGAACCCGAGCCCCGCGCTCTCGTCGAGATCGAAGAAGAGGCGCCCGAGCCCGCGCGCGCGCCCGACGAGCCCGTGGACACCGGCCGGCCGGTCACCGTGGGCTACCTCGACAAGATTGTGCAGGTCGGAGCGAGCGCCGCAGAGGCCGATGCCACCGGCACCCACGAGGGCGTGGCCCTCGACACCGAGGCCGAGGTGCCGACCGAGGCGGTCTCCGAGGGCGAGCCCGAGAACGCCGCAGAGGAGGCCCCTTCTGCCCGGCCCCAGGCGGCCGCCCCCGCGGCGCCCGCAGAGGACGCCGATGAGCCCGATTCGGCCGACGCCGACGAGGGGGAGGAGGCCGACGATGCCCCGCGCAGCGCGAGGCGGCCCGAGCGCGTCATCCAGAACTACCTCCTGCCCCCCGTCAGCCTGCTCGACGAGGTCCGCAGCGTGGACAGGAGCATGCGCGGCCAGCACATCCAGCAGCAGATCGAAATCCTCGAACGCACCCTCAAGGAGTTCGGTGTCGGGGCGCGGGTGGTGGACATTGACCAGGGCCCCGTGGTCACCCGCTACGAGCTGTCGCTGGAGGCCGGCACCAAGCTCACCAAGGTCACCTCGCTCTCCGACGACCTGGCCATCGCGTGCAAGGCGCCTGCCGTGCGCATCGTCGCCCCGATCCCAGGCAAGTCCACCGTCGGCGTCGAACTGCCCAACGTGGACAAGGAACTGGTGCGCATGCGCGAACTCCTCGAGAGCGACGCCCACCGCAAGCGCGACTACGTGATCCCCCTCTTCCTGGGCAAGGACGCCTCGGGCAAGCCGATCGTGAGCTGCCTGACCAAGATGCCGCACCTGCTCATCGCCGGCGCCACCAACTCCGGCAAGAGCGTGTGCATCAACTCCATCGTCGCCAGCATCCTCCTCACCCAGCACCCCGACGACGTGCGGCTGATCCTGATTGACCCCAAGATGGTCGAGCTGACCTCGTTCACCGAAATCCCCCACCTGCTGACGCCGGTGGTGACCGACATGAAGCGGGCGACCTGGATCCTCGACTGGGCCACCCGCAAGATGGACGAGCGCTACGACATCCTGGCCGCCGTGGGCGTGCGCTCCATCAGCGCCTACAACCGCCTCGGCGAGCAGGAAATCCGGAACCGCCTCGGCGAGGACGTGGACTACGACCGCGTGCCCTTCCACCTGCCCTACATCATCATCATCGTGGACGAGCTGGCCGACATGATGATGCTGGCCTCGAAGACCATCGAAACCTCCATCACCCGCCTCGCCCAGAAGTCGCGCGCCGTGGGCCTCCACATCATCCTCGCCACCCAGCGCCCCTCGGTGGACGTCATTACCGGCCTCATCAAGAGCAACCTCCCCACCCGCATCTCGTTCCAGGTCACCTCCAAGGTGGACTCGCGCACGATCCTCGACCGCAACGGGGCCGAGAAGCTGCTCGGCTCGGGCGACTTCCTCTACCTCCCGCCCGGCTCCTCGAACCTCATCCGCGCCCAGGGCACCTTCATGAGCGACGAGGAACTCCACCGCATCGTGGACTTCGTCAAGCGCCAGGGCAAGCCCGACTTCACGCTGAACCTCGACGGCTGCCCGGCCGGCGACGATGGCGGCAGCGACGGCGGCTCGAACCCCGACGGCTACAGCGGCGACGACCTCTATGAGGACGCCTGCCGCATCGTGCTCGCCAGCGGGCGCGGCTCCGTGTCCCTGCTCCAGCGCAAGCTCGAGATCGGCTACACCCGCGCCGCGCGCCTGGTGGACATGATGGCCGCCGACGGCATCGTGGGCGACTACAAGGGCTCGAAGGCCCGCGAGGTGGTCATGACCCTCGAGGAATGGGAGAGCAAGCGCGGCAAGAGCCCGAGCCGCCCGGCGCCCGCGACCGCCGACGAACACTACGAGCGGCTCGACGCCGCAGCCGAGGACGACGACGCGGACGACTAGGAGCCTGTCCGGGAATCCCCGTGGGCTGCGTTGCCGGCGCCCCGTTCCTTCCCCCGCGGGATGGCCCCTTGGCAACCACACCACCCGATGAGCCGCAACGCGACCCCGGCCCCCTGCGGCGCCTCGCGCGCATCGCCATCCTCTATAACGTGCGCACCGCGCTGCGGGTCGTCCTTCAGTGCGTCTGCGGCGCGCGCGTGGCGGGCGAGGAGCGCGTGCCGCTGCGCGGCGGGCTCGTCGTGGCGGCCAACCACCTCAGCTTCGCCGATCCCGTCATCCTCCAGACCTACGTCCCCCGCTTTCTCACCTACCTGATGACCGACAAGTTCTACTACGCCCCAGTCCTCCACGGGCTCGTGGCATTCTGGGGCGTGCTCGTGGTCAAACGCCAGGGGCTGAACAAGGAGGCCCTCCGCGCCGCCGGCGGCATCCTTGCGGCGGGTGGGGCGGTCGGCATCTTCCCCGAGGGCGGCATCAGCCGCGACGGCCTGGTTCACGACGCTCAGCCCGGCCTCGCGCTGCTGGCGCAACGTGCCCGCGTGCCCATCCTCCCCGTCGGCATCGCGGGCACGGAGCGCCTGCTGGCGCCGGACACGTTCCGTCTGCGCCGCGCCCGCCTGGGGCTGTACCTCGGGGAGCTCATTCGCCCCGCAGGGCAAGACCGCCAGGAGCTGGCCCGGCAGGTCACGGCCGCGCTTCGCCTGTGCGCCGAGCGGGCACGCGCCCTGTGAGCCGGCGCCGCCGGGGTGTGGGCCATTTCTGTAGGTGGCTTCCGGTGCGGATTCCCGTGGCGACAAGCGTCCCGCTTGTCGAGCGGATGAAGAGAGCCGCAAGCGGGACGCCCGCGGCTACGTTCGCAGCGGGCCTTCCCCTGTTCCGGGAATTCTCGCATCAGAAACCACCTACGATTCCGGCCCGCACCCGACGCGCCGGATTCCCTTGCATCTTCCCGCGCTCCGGCGGTAGAATGGCTGCCTGAGATCGGGGAGAAAAACGGCTGACATGGCGGGACGCGATGCGGCGGGTGGCCCGTTACGGCTTGTGTGTCCTCCTGGCGCTGGCGCCCTCGGGGTGCGGAATGGCCCTCAGCCTCTTCGGAAAGCCCAAGGTGGAGGAAGTGCAGCCGCACTTCGAGAGCATTGACTGGGATGGGGTGACCGTGCGCTTTGACCTCAAGGTACGCAACCCCTACTGGTTCCCCCTTCGGCTGTCGCTGGTGAAGTGCGCGGTGGACATCGAGGGGCGCGAGTTCGTGACGGCCGATGCGCCCGTCAACCTCTCGCTCCCCTCCCGCGAGCTGGGCCGCGTGAGCGCGCCGGTCCGGCTGTCCTACTCCAGCCTGTGGAACACATACCACACCCTGAGATCGGCCCAAGAGGTCGCCTACACGTTGCGAGGGGCCGTGGCGTGCTCGGTGCTGGGGCATGAGTTCGGGGTGCCGGTGTCGAAGGAAGGCAGGTTCCCCGTGCTCCGGCTGCCGCGCATCGCCGACGTGCGATTCCGAGTTGCCGAGGCCTCGCTGCGGAAGGCCGTGCTGGCCATCGAGGCCACTGTGACCAACCCCAACGTGTTCGAGGTGGACCTCCAGGGCGTCGGCTACACCTTCAAGGCGGGCGAGGTGGAACTGGGCGGCCTCCACGCCTCCACCGCCGGCACGATCAGCCCGGGCGGGAGCGGGCAGGTGAGCCTCACGGCCGAAGTGGCCGTGGCAGGCGCTGCTCTCAAGCTGATGCGGGGCGGCGAACTGGGCAGGCCCACCCTCTCGCCCACGGGAACGATCAAGACGCCCTATGGCACCGTGAAGCTGGACCGAGCGAAGCAGGAGTGATGCCCATGTTGGCCGAGCATGGGGTGCCGTCCCGAGCCGGGCATGCCAAGCCACCCGCCTCCCGTGGCCGGGGCTTCACGCTCGTGGAACTTCTGGTCGTCATCTCCGTGATTGCGCTGCTCTCGGCCATCCTGCTGCCGGTGACGGCGAGGATGCGGAGCAATGCGCGCAGGATCCGTTGCGTGAACAGCCTCGATCAGCTTGGCAAGGCCATCAACCTCTACGTGGACGACCACGAGCAGTGGTACCCGTGCGCCAGTTGCATGCCGTCCACCGAGCCGCCCAACGGCCTTCCGCGCATCTGCGACCTGCTGGCCCGCTATGCCGGCAGCGAGATCTTCGAGTGTCTGGACGACCGGCCGCTGGACCCCGCCTACGGCCACGGCACGTACTTCGAGGGCGAGGGCTCCAGCTACGAGTGGGCCGAGCTCCTCAACCACCGGAAGGCGGGCCGCGGCCTCGGCCACCCCTTCCTCAAGATCGAGATGATCCCCATCCTGCGCGACTACGAGCCGTTCCACGGCAGGAGCGGTACGCGCGTGGGCATCAACGGGCTGTTCTTCGACAACCACGTCGAGAGCCTTTGACCATGCGAAAGCCCCTCGTCCTCGCCGCATGCCTGGCCTGCCTCCTCGGCGCCGGGGGCGTTCTGGCCTGGCACTTCTGGCCCGGCCCTCCGCCCACCACCGCCGACCAGGTGCTCGACGCCGTGATGAAGTCGGACCCCGCCGACATGTCGGAGGAGGAGCTGGCGGTCTGGATGAAGGATGTGGCCGCGAAGGCCGAGCGCCTGCCGCCTCACGAGTTGCAGAAGCTCGTGGAGCGGGCGCTGAGCGATGAGAAGCTCAAGGCCCGGTTCGAATCGCTCGCGCCCGAGGAGCGCCAGAAGCTGGCCGAACTGGTCTCGGAGGAGCAGCGCGCCCGCATGATGGCGAAGATGGCCGTGGGCATGGTGGCGATGCTCAAGGCCCTGCCGGCGCCGGCGCGCAAGGCGATGATCCAGCAGATGCGCGAGCGCGGCGAGTCGTTCAAGGGCAAGGGCAAGGGCGAACGCCACGAGATGACGAAGGAGCGGGTCGCACAGTGGCTCTCAGGCACCACGCCCACGCAGCGGGCCGAGATGGTGCGGGCGATGCGCGAGATGCGCAAGATGATGGAGGAGGCGGGCTTCAAGGACTGAGCTCCGCCACCTCGTCGGCCGAGAGGGCGCGCCTCCAGATGCGTACGTCGTCAATCAGCCCTTTGAAGCCGTAGTTGGCTCCCCCCTCGTTGTTGGCGCCGATGAACAGGGCCGCAGGCCCCAGCGCGTTGCCGGCCGCCGTCTGCGCCTGTTCCCCCAGCGCCTCCTGGCCGTTCTCCGAGTAGCGGACGACATCGCCCCGCGCCAGCTTGCCGTCGAGGTAGAGCCGCACGCGCTGGCCCTCGCACACCAGCGCCACGTGGTGCCACTTGTCGTCGGCCACGCGCTGCGATGACCACCACGTTGTATCGGTGCCCTCCGCCTGAAGGCCGTGGAAATAGGCCAGGCAACCGTTCTCGAGCATCAGCGCGAGGTCGTTCGACCCCCAGCCGCCCGTGGAGGCTCCGATCAGCGTGGGGTTGGACCAGAAGCGCGTGCGGGGACTGGCCGCCACCTGCGTGGTGCGGAACCAGAGCGCCAGTGTGAACCAGGTGAGGCCCGTGGTCGCCTTGGCCGGCACGGCCACGTGGTCGCTCGTGCCGTTGAAAGCGAATGCCCCGCCGAGCTTCCCCTCCGCGATGGGCCTGGCCCCCTTGGCCGCCGCGTGGTGCTCGTTCCCGCTGGAGTCCGTGGCGTCCTTGTCGAAGGTGTAGTGGGCCACCAGGCCCTGCTTGAGGTCGGGCTCGCCAGCCCGTGCGGGAGATGGGACCGATAGGACGGAGAGGACTGATAGGACCAGAACGACGCCGCGCAGGCGGGTCCTATCGGTCCTATCCGTCCTATCGGTCCTATTCCTCAAGGCTGAGCAACCTCGGCGTGTCAATGACGGGCAGTTCGATGGTCAGGGCGTCCTCGCCGCGCTCCACCACCTTCACCGGCAGTGCCTTGTCGGCCAACGGGTCGTAGTAGGCGACCCGGCACGCGGCGGCCTTTACGGGCCGAAGGGTGATGCGGTAGGGCGTGTCCTTCATGTCCTCGATGTTGTAGCTCGGTGTCATCTCGTAGAGCGCAAGGACGAACTTCGTGCCGTTGACCTGGAACGGCAGGACGGCGAAAAGGTCGCTGAGGCGGAGCGTCGGCTTGCCCTCGGGCATCTCGAAGACGGCGCGATCGGAGCCGAGCCTGGCATAGCTGACATCGAAGGGCCGCGGCTTGGGGACAGGCACGGCGCCGGCGAACACCTTCACGGCCCGCCGCAGCGAGAGCAGGGCGGGGGAGAGCCACTGGTCCACCTCGCCGTCGGGCGGCAGGGCTTTGAGTTCCCTCACCTTGGCCAGGTGGAAGCCCATTCCCTCCTCATTCTTGTCCGGGCCAGAGACGAAAAGCGTCATGCGGCTCAGGCCCTTGTTGAGCCAGAAGAGCACGGCGCGGAGGAGGAACTTCTCCTTGAGGCGCAACGATGCGGCGTCGCCCTTCACGCCCGCTTCGGCCGGCACGATGCCGTGCTCGGTGATGTAGTGGTGGAAGCGCTCCACGCCCTCGGGCTTGACCGTGAGGCGCTTGTCGGGCCGCAGGTGGTGCATGAGGGATTCGCACTGGATGAAGGTGTGCGCCCAGCCCTCGGCGAAGCACTGGCGATACGTCGGGCTGCCGCCCTCCAGGCACCGTGCGGGGTTCTTCGGGTCCTGCTCGCGCTCGGGCAGCTCGCGCCAGCCGGTGCCGTAGGGGTGGTAGGACTGCCCGTCCATTCCGGGCGGCAACTCCTTGATGGGGCAGTGGAAGAAGGTGGTGTTCGACCAGCCCCAGATCACGCGGGTGCCGGGGAACTCCTTCTTCGCCATCTCGAGGGTGCGGCGCGAGACCTCCCAGGCGTGGCCGCCGGGCCGGAGGAAGTCCTTGGTGAACTTCGCCCGGCCTGGCCAGTAGTCGTTGATGCCGCCCCCGCCGGCAAAGTGCGAGCCAAAGCTCAGCTCGTTCCAGATTTCGAGTTCGATGGGGATGCCTTCCTCCTTGGCCACCTCGCACACCGAGCGGGCGTAGTCCACCCAGCCGCCGGCTGTGTGCTCGAACTCCGGTGTGCCCACGGGGTGGAAGGGCAGGTAGTAGAGGTCCACGCAATTCAGCTTGTCGCCCTTCTTGAGGTCCTTGGGCAGCGGCTTCGAGAGCTTCACCGCCTTGCGCTCGGCGTCAATCTCCGTAAAGAGCACCTCGCCGGCCCAGTAGTCGGTGAGGCCGTTCGTGCCCGAGTAGACGGGGCGGAAGCCCTCCACCGAGTCGAGGAGCAGCTCGGTGGAGCCCTTCGGCGCGTCGGCGGCGAGGCGGCGGTCCCACGACTTCATCTTGCACGGATAGCCATGGTGGGCGTTGAGGAGGATGAGCGGCACGATGCCCAGCTTCTTGCACAGGCGCAGCATCTCGCGGTAGCGCTCCTGCGAGCCCTTGGCGATGGCTTTGGCGTCGGGGTCGTAGGTGCCGAACGGCTGTTCCCAGCGGATGCAGCGAATGCCGGCCTTGGCGAGCAGGCCGAGCTGGGCCTCCATGCTGCCGCCGGGGAAGTGGAGGCACATGCCGATACCGTCCAGGAGTTCGGCCGCCGGCTTCGTCTCCAGGAAGCCTCGCCACGGCTGCTTCACGTGGCTGTGCTTGGGCCACGGCACGTCGAGTTGCGTGGGATCCACGTAGGGCCGCATCTCGACGGGTGCCGCCGCCATGCAGCCGGCCAGGGCCAGCGGCAGGGCCAGGATTGCTTGCGTTCGCACGGCGTCTCCTCTACGGCTTGGGGGCCTCCTTCGTCTCCACTGGCTCGGCCTTGATGCCGAGGGCCTGGAGCATCTGGGCGGCGACGAACTTGTTGCCCGCGGGGTTCAGATGCACGCCGTCGCCGGTGAGCACGCCCTTGGGCTTGCCTTCGGCATTGTGCTCCTTGAGATAGGCGAGGAAGGCCTTGCGCAGGTCGTTGAGCTGCACGCCGGTGTCGGCGGCCACCTTGCGGCTGATGTCGGAATACTCGTCGAGCATCTTGTCGCGCTCGTTCGAGCCGTCGGGCTTCTCGCCGATCACGCTGGGCGTGCACAGGATCACGCGGGCGCCGGCGGCCCGGATGCGGGCGATGAGGTCCTTGAGCCCCTCCTCGAACTTCTCCTTGGTGGTGCCGCCGGCCGTCTCGCCCTGGGCGTTCTTGCGCCAGTGCCACACGTCGTTGATGCCGATGTAGATGACCACGACGGTGGGCTTCTTCGCCAGCACGTCCTTGTCGAGCCGGGCCTGGAGGTTCGGCACCTTGTGGCCGCTGATGCCGGCGTTGATGACCTCGATGCCCAGGTCCTTGCACTCCTGGTCGAGGGTGTTCTTCACGAGGGTGATGTAGCCCTTCGGCCCGCCGCCGCCCTGGGTGATCGAGTCGCCCAGGAACACAATGCGGTCGCCCTTGGCCAGCGCGGGCGGCGCGGCGCCCTCTGCGGCCAGAACGCCCATCGGAAGAGCCCATGCCGCCGCCCACAGAAACCACCGCCGCACCATGCCGGAACTCCTGAATTGCCTCTGGGCTCCACCAGACCCCGCGAAGCCCTGCGGGCCGCTCCCAGTGGGTTGCCAATCATACTCCCTGGGTGCCGAGCTGTCAACGCGCGGTGGGCGTTGACAATACACACTCCTGCGGGTAGAATGTGTATGCAGAAAGGAGGCCGAGAGATGAAGCGGACAAACGTCGTTCTGGACGACGAACTCGTCGGCACAGCCAAGAGCCTGACGGGGATCCGCACGACTCGCCAGGTTGTTGACCATGCCCTCCGCGAGTTGGTCAGGCACCGACGCCAGCGCGGCCTGCTCAAGCTCAAGGGGCGCATCCATTGGGAGGGCAACCTGGATGAAATGCGTCGCGGGAGAGTCCAGCCGTGACGCTGGTGGACACGAGCGTGTGGGTGGACTACTTCCGCGACGCGGCGACACCGGAGGCAGGGTGGCTTGAGCATGCCATCCTGGACGACGCGGACCTCTGCGTCTGCGGCCCCGTGCTCACCGAGGTGCTCCAGGGGGTTCGCTCCGACACGGAACTCGCCACGGTGCAACAGGCGATGCGCGAACTCGTCTACCTCGAGACTTCCCGCGAGGCGCATGAGGCGGCCGCGGCCATCTACCGCGCCGCACGCAAGAGAGGCAAGCCCATCCGCAACGCGGTGGACTGCGTCATCGCCGCCTGCGCCATCGCACACGACGTCCCAGTTCTCCAGTCCGACAGGGACTTCGCGTCCATCGCAAGCGTATCCCAGCTCCGTCTCATCACCCCGTGAGGAAGCGCGCATGGCTAACCCCGTGCCCAGGAACCGCGGCTACCGCACCTTCATGTACCTGCCGACCGATCGCGTGCCCGATGTGGAGTTCGGCTGCTGGCCCCAGACCGTGCGCGCCTGGGTGCCCGACGGGTTCCCCAAGGACTGGGCGGCCGAGATCGGCGAGAACATGTTCCACCCGCGCTTCAACGAGTTCATCGGCGTGGACCGCGATGAGGGCGGGGCCGGCATCCCCATCCACCTCGGCATGAACCCCGCCTTCGAGCACAAGGTGCTGGAAGAGGATGACCTGACGCAGATCGTGCAGGACACCTCGGGCGTCATCGCCCGGCGATGGAAGGGCGGGGTCCAGGAGTCCTCCATTCCCCAGTTCCTCGAGTTCCCCGTCAAGGACCGCAAGAGCTGGGAGGCGATGAAGGAGCGCTATCGCCTGGACGACCCCGCCCGCAAGGTCTCCGACGAGGCGATCGCCAAAGCCCGCCAGGCCGCGGCCGCGGGCTGGACCGTAGGCGCGGGGGCCTGCGGCTTCTACGGCGCGCTCCGCAACTGGGTGGGCACCGAAAACCTCTCCTACCTCATTTACGACGACCCGACGCTGGTCCACGAAATGGCCGACCACTGGGCCGAGCTCATCCTCGTCTCGCTCCGCCAGGTGCCGCCCGACGTGCCGCTCCACCAGATGGGCTGGTGGGAGGACATGGCCTACAACCACGGCCCGCTCGTCAGCCCCAAGACCTTCGACGAGTTCTTCACCCCCTGCTACCAGGCGGTGATGGACGAGGCCCGCCAGCACGGCTGCATGCTCTCGCACGTGGACTGCGATGGCAACATCCACGACCTCGTGGCGAGCTGGATACGCACGGGTGTGAACATCATGTTCCCCTGCGAGGTCGCCGCCGGCACCGACATGTTCCGCCTGCGCCGCGAGTTCGGCGGTCGCGTGCGCCTTCAGGGCGGCGTGGACAAGGTGGCCGTGGCGAAGGGCAGGGACGCCATCCGCCGCGAGCTCGACCGCATCGCCCCGCTCCTCGCCGAGGGCGGCTTCATCCCGCACCTCGACCACCTCGTGCCCCCCGACATCTCCCTGCCCAACTACATGTTCTACCGCGAAGAGAAGAAGAAGCTGATTGGGAAGAAAGATTGATCGCGAATCGCGCGACTCGAGCGAAGGGGAACCAGAGTTCTTGTTTGCCGAACCCGCCAAAGGAGGACGAGAGATGAGGCTGAACCTCGCTGTTGGATTCGGTGTTCTCGGTGTGCTCGCCGGCTTGGCCTGCGGCCGCGAGGCGGGCGAGTGGGAGGAGTTGATCCAGGGCGAGGGAATGGCGGGGTGGAAGAAGCCGACGGGGGAGTGGCTCCAGGTGGGCGAGGCCGTGAAAGACCCCGCGAACGAGAAGGCCATCGCCACGAAGCCGGGCAAGGGCATCCTGGTGAACGGGGCCAAGGGGCGCACGGGCAATCTGTTCACCGAGGCCCAGTTCGGCGACATCGAAGCGCACATCGAGTTCATGATCCCGAAGGGCTCGAACTCGGGCGTCTACTTCATGGGCCGCTATGAGATACAGGTGTTCGACAGCTTCGGCGTCGAGAAGGCGCCCTACCCGGGCATCGAGTGCGGCGGCATCTACGAGCGGTGGGACGACCGGCGAAAGCCCCAGGGCTTCGAGGGACACTCGCCGCGCGTGAACGCCAGCAAGGCGCCGGGCGAGTGGCAGTCGTTCGACGTGGTGTTCCTGGCGCCGCGGTTCGACGCCGACGGCAAGAAGACTGCCAACGCCAGGTTCGTGAAGGTCGTGCACAACGGCCAGGTGGTCCACGAGAACGTCGAGGTGACCGGCCCGACTCGTGCCGCCGCGTTCAACGACGAGAGGCCCACCGGGCCGCTGATGTTCCAGGGCGACCACGGGCCGGTGGCCTATCGCAACCTGAGGGTGCGGCCCATTGCCGCGGAGGCCGCGGGCAAGTAGAGCCGGTGCAGGCTCTACCGCCGCGACCAGCGGCCGCCGCCCCCTCCGCCGCCGCGGCTGAAGGAGCCAACTCCGCCACGCGAGCCGCTCCAGCCGCCGCCGGTGCCCCACGAGCGCCGGTTGCTCCAACTGCCGCTGTCACACCAGGCGTCTCGGCGGCCCTTGTCGTAACCACGGTCCCACTTCCCCCAGTCAGCGTCCTTACGCCACCTGGGGTAGACGACCGTGTAGCGGCTTGACGGGCCGTAGTAGCCGTAGTTGTAGGTGTAGGCGTAACCGTAGTACCCGTCATAGTATGGAACGCAGCCGAGCGACAGCAGCCCCGCGGCAGCAATCGCGAGTGTGATGATGTTCCGCTTCGCAGAGGTCATCGTGGACCTCCTTTCGTCCCCTAACACGAGGGTACCGCGAACTCGGCTCGCGGGCAACCCTCTATCATGTTAGACGTATTGGGGCGATGGGTATTCGGCGGCGTCAGCGCGCGGCGGCGCTTTCGCTGGCCAGGAGGGCCTTAAGCGCGCGGTAGTCGGTCTTGCCCGTGCCCAGGAGGGGGATCTGCGGCACTCGGATGACTCGGCGAATCGTGTGGAGCGCCGAGAGGCCCGCGGCGCGGAGCGCGGCATTCACGGCCTCCCTGTCTGCGTCCACCGCGGTGAAGAGGACGAGTTCGGGATTGGTCTCGTGGGGCGTGGCCTCGACGGCGATGAGCGGCCCCTGGTCGCCCTGCGGCACGCAACGCTCCGCGATGACGGCCTCGATGGCGGGCAGCGAGATCATCTCGCCCCCGCGCTTGACGAAGCGTTTGAGCCTGCCGCAGAAGGTGAAGACGCCCGCCGCATCCTCGCTCACGATGTCGCCTGTGCGATACCACGTCCTGCCCTGCGCCTCCACGAACGGCGAGGGGCCGTCGTAGTTCAGATAGCCGTTGAAGACGCACGGCCCTCGCACGAGCAGCAGGCCGGTGGCCGGTGGGGAGAGGACATCGCCGGTCTCCGGGTGTGTCAGCAGGCGCTCGAACGCAGGGAGCAGGCGGCCGATCGCGCCGCGCCGCGGCGAGGCGGGGTCGGTCACGGTGACGATGGGCGAGCACTCGGTGACGCCGTAGCCCTCCAGCAGCACGGCATTGGGGCATAGCGCCGCGAAGGCGTCGTAGACCTGGTCAGGGCATTTCTCCGCCCCGGTGACGGCCAGGCGCACCGAGGCCAGGCTCGCGCGCGTGGCCGCGCGCAGGATGCCGTTGAGGAAGGTGGGCGTGCCGATGAGCACCGTGGCCCCGTACGCCCCGATCACGCGGGCCAGCGCCGCGCCCTCGGTGGGGTTGGGGTGATACACGGTTGGCAGGCCGTAGCAAAGCGGAGCCAGCATTGTCACCGTGATGCCGAACGCGTGGAACGGCGGCAGGAAGCCCATGAGCTTGTCGTTCTGCGTGAGAGGCACGATCTGGAGGACGCTCGCCAGGTTCCTGAGGACGTTCTGGTGGGACAGGGGGACGGCCTTCGGCAGGGCCTCGGAGCCGCTTGTGAAGAGGATGGCGGCCGTGTCCGATGGCTTCACCGCGTCGAGCGATGCCCACGGGAGGCGGCTCTTCAGCAGCGCCCAGAGCTTGCGTCCCCGCCCCGCGCGCCGCGCGATCTCGTCGAGGAAGACGAAGCGGCCCCGCACCGACGCGAAGTCGTGGCCCGCGGCCTCGAGGCGCTGGACGAGCGGCGTCAGGGTGAGGATCGTGCGGACGCCCGCCAGGTCAAGCGCCTGCGCGAGGTTGCGCGGGCCGAGCGTCCAGTTCACCATCACGGGGGTCTTGCCCGCGAACAGCGTGGCGAGATAGGCCACGGTGGCGGCGACAGAGGCAGGCATCATGATGCCCAGGCGGTCGCCGGGCAATGACTGGAGGTCGGAGCGCAGGAGCAGCACCGCCAGGGCGATGTCGCGATAGGTCTTGACCCCCGAGGTCTGGTCGGCAACGATCGCGCGCCCGGGCGTCGCACGAGCCTGTTCGAGGAAGGCGCCGGTGATCGTCTGCGACCGTGGGACGCGCGGCGGAGGGTCGTGTGGGAGCCGGCGGAACCACGCGGCCCGGATGGGCCTGAGTTCCACCATTTCGGACGACGCGGCCTGGCCGCAGGCCGCGAGGAGCACATCGCGCACCGTCGCCAGCGCATCGGCATCGCCCTGGGGCAGACCAAACTCGGCCTCGAGCCAGGCCAGGATGTCGGCCCGCGCGAGGCTGTCGAGGCCCAGGTCGGCGGCCAGGTGCTGTTCCTCGCTCGCGCTATCGCGGCCGGCGAGCCGCGCGAGCGCGGCCATCACCGCGGCGCGCGTCGAGGCCGGCACGGCCAGGGGCCCGGCCACGGAGGGCGGCGGCTCGGGCTCGGGCAGTTCCCGGACCCCGCCGCGGCTCCAGGGTGTGTACGGCACATAGGTGTTGTGCTTCGCCGTGGCATTGTAGAAGGTCTCGAGGTAGGCGTTGAGGGCCTCGCGGGGCGCGCCGCGCGGAAGGTCGGCCGGCTCGGCCAGCTCGATGGTGACCCTGCGGCGCGGGGCGAAGAAGAGGCCGCTCAGGAGCAGCGACACGGCCCCGCGCCGCACGGCGTCGCGCACCGAGGGGGCGTGGCCGCTCGCCCACGAGAAGCTGCTGCCCCAGAGCCCCGTGGTGCGGACGAGCACGAGGCGCGCCTCGGGCGCCTCGCGCAGAAGCCTCTCGACCCCGCTGTTCCCCCGCAGGTCCTCGCGCCACGTGCGCTGCGCGTGGCCGGCCGGATAGAGCAGGAGGTTCTCGCCGCGGCGGAGGGCCGCGATGGCTTCGCCGAGCGCCTGCTCCACGGCCGCCCGCATGCCCGGACCGTGCTTCGCCACCGATGGCACGGTCAGAACACCCACCCGCCGGGCCACCCAGCGGATGAAAAAGCGGTCCACCTGGTCCTGGTCCGCCAATGCTCGGGGACGGAAGCGCTTGTGCAGCACGGTCATGAGCAGGATGGGGTCTATGAGTGCGGGGTGGTTGGGGAGAAAAGCGATGCCCCGCGTGCCGCGCTCGCCGACCTCGCGAAGGCCCCGCACCTCGACCCTGTAGCGGAGCCAGAGCAAGAACCTGGCCAGGCATCGGAGGATGAACTGGACCATTCGAGACTCCATGTGGGCCGGGCGCGCCTGCCTCGCGTTCTGGCGCGGGGCCACACGCTTCAACATACACTGCCGTGGGGCGCAAAGCAACCAGGCCTGCTTCCAGCGGAGGCAGCTGCGTTGTGGGGGAGTTGAGGAGCGCTGAGGAGTCACCTTCTCGCCCCTATGCTCCGCGTGGGGGCGAGTATCCGGACGCTCCTGCGTCCAACCTCAACCTCCCGCGGGTTTCGAACCCGCGGGAGGTTCGGATTGGGCACGGGGGTCTCCAACCGGGAGAGAAGCGGCCGCGAAGCGGCCAGGAGGTGCGTCCCCACGCGGAGCGTAGGGACGAGGAGTGAGGGGCGGCCAAGAGGTGCGTCCCCACGCGGAGCGTAGGGGCAAGGAATGAGGACACCGGTTGGGAGGCGCCTTCCCCCGCAGAGCGTGGGGACGAGGAGCGGCGCCATACTTGCTCAAACGAGAGGGGGAGGAGATTGAGCAAGTATGGGCGGAAAGGCCATAGAACGGCTCAGATCGCCAAAGCGCCATACTTGCTCATCTCTTGGGGGCGGCAGAGGTGAGCGCGTATGACGGCGTGTGTCTGGTCTCCAAGACAGCGGGGGGATGAATGGGGGCGCAGGGCTCGGGGGGCATGCTTGCTCCCGGTGGGGCGTGAGAGGCCTGGACGCGGACGATGGGGCCGGAGAATGCCCCCTCGCGCCGTGTCTGCCCTTGGGGCGCGCGACGCGAGGGGGATATCGCAGTGGGCGGGACCTCGCCACTGCGTGACGGTCAGCCGTCAGCAGCGCACGGCGTTCAACGCCTCATCGGCAGACGTGATGCCGTTGATGACCTTCAGGCCAGCATCGGACCGAAGCGGGACCATGCCCTCCTTGCATGCGGCCTGGGCGATCAGGTCGGGTGTCGGACTCTCGAGGATGAGGCGGCGAATCTCGTCGCTCACCACCAGGAGTTCGAACAGCGGCACGTGGCCGACGTAGCCCTGGCCGTTGCAGGCGGCGCAGCCTCCGGGACGGGCGCGATAGGCCACCGCGTCGAGAAAGCCCGGGAGGCTGGGGAGTTTGAGGCGCGTGATCGCCTCGACAGGGATTTGGCAGGGCTCGCGGCAGGATGGACACAGCGCGCGCACGAGGCGCTGGGCCAGCACGCCGACCAGCGACGACGAGAGCAGCAGCGGGGCGAGACCCAGGCGAAGGAGGGCGGGCACGGCCCCAGCCGCATCGCGCGCGTGGGCGCTGCTCAGGAGCAGATGGCCGGTGAGCGCCGCCTGCGCCGCGAGCTCCGCCGTTTCGCGATCCCGCAGTTGGCGAACCATGATCACGTCGGGCCCTTGCGCCAGAAGGGCGCGCAGGCAGGCCGCCGCCGTGGGCGAGGGTTGCGCCGCAGACGCGTGGCCGTTGGGCGCCACATGGACCTGTGTGACCCCAGGGAGCCGCATGCGGACCGTGTCCTCGACCGTCACGACATCGCGTTCGGGGGTGTTGAGGTGCTGAACTACTGCGTAGAGCGTGGTGGTCCTGCCGGAGGCCCGCGGTCCGGCGATGATGAAGAGGCCGGAGCGGGCTGCCAGAAGCCCCTCGAGCTGGCGCAGGGTCTTGTCGGGCAGGCCGATGCCGCGGAGCTCAGGCGGCTGGGGGATGAGCCTCTTGAGGCGGAGAAGGACCCGCTCGCCATGCAGCCCGGGGATGGTCGAGACGTGCAACTCGTAGTGATCGGAGCCGTGGACCACGGAGCCGCGCCCGTCGTGCGGCACTTGCGGGTCGCCGGAGGCGATGCCGGCCAGCGCCTTGAGGTGCGCCGCGACCTGGGGGGCGCTCTCGGCGGGCAGCTCGCCCGCATCTGTCAGGAGGCCATTCACGCGATGCCGCACACGAATTCGGGTGGCCTCGGGCTGGAGCAGCACCTCCGGGGCGCCGCTCTGGAGGGCCTCTCGAATCACCGTCTCCACCAGGTGCGCAGGCTGCGGCCGCGGCGGCTTCTCGGGCTTGGCGGCCTGCGGCGGGGGCATTGGTTGGGCCGCCTCCTGCGGCGGCTTGGCGGACAGGAAGCGTTCGAGGGCCTGAACCACGAGCCTTTCGTCGGCGATCGAGTAGACCACCCGCATCTGGGTGAGAAAGTGAATCTCCTCGATCGCCTCGAGATCCAGCGGATTGGCCCCGGCGATGTGCAGGTCGCCGGCGCGTCGGACGAGCGGAATGGCCTTGTGCCTCGGAAAGAAGCCGTCGGGCAGGCGGTTGGCGACCTCGCGGATGAGGGCGCCATCGAGGGTGCAGGTCGCGAGGTCGGTGAACTCCAGCCCCCATTGCCTGGCGATCTCGCGCTGTCTGTCAGTGGACTCCACGGCTTCCTCTCCCTTCTGCCCGGAGGCTCACGGCAGTGTCGGCAGCGAGGCAGGTCCCTCCAGAATGCGCGGTCCCGCAGACGCCGTGTCTGATCAATCGGTTGCCCGGCAGCAGGCAGGTTCACGAGGCGTCGAAGGCGTGAGCGTGTGACGCCTGAGGCGGGAGGGAAAAGAGCGGGCTGGGCTCATCGCCCAGCCCGGCCACCCGAGTCGGGAGACACCCAGTGGTGCGCCCGCTCGCCCTCCGCTTTGGTTTGGTGCCCCCGTCACCCACACGCTACCGTGCCCTCTATCACTGACCACACACGGTACTGAGCCGGCATGCGGAGCGCAATCAGAGAACTGGATGAGTTTGCCATAGCACATACGATTGATTTTCGCCTGCGATAGGAATGCTAACCGACCCCCAGCCGAGAAGTGCCTGCGGGGTCTGCTCCCGGCCTGAGACTTGGCTGCCCCGTGAGCTGCTTCAATATAAGAGATTGACATGTAAGGATTTGCGTCCACAATCGGAATGCTGCTGGCGTTCATTCCTGTGTGCGCATCCATTCGACGGCGTAGTGGCGCAGGGCCGCCGCGTCGTCAAGGTGCAGCTTCCTGCGGATATGCGCGCGGTAAGTCTCTATGGTTCTTGGGCTTAGGTGAAGCTTCTCGGCGATCTCGCGTGGTCCCAGACCTTGGCCGATGGCGGTGAAGACCTGCAACTCGCGATCGCTCAGCTCGCTCACCGCGGGGGTCACGGCGTCGGGGTGGCCTCCTACCAGACCTCGGCCGATCACGCGGTCCGCGAGGTCCTGGCTCACGTAGACATGCCCCTCCAGCGCCTTGCGGATGGCGTGGAGGATCTCGGGGCGCGGCTTCCCCTTGGTGAGGAAGCCGAGCGCGCCCGCGTGGAGCGCCCGCTCTGCATAGACGGCCTCGTCGCGAAGGGACAGGACGAGGACGCGGACGTCGGGGAAGCGGGCCCGGATGTCCTTGATGAGTTCGATGCCGTCCATGTCGGGCAGCGAGAGGTCCAGGAGAACGAGGTCTGGGTTGAGCGTGCCGAGGAGTTGGATGGCCTCGCGTCCGGTGCCTGCTTCGCCGCACACAAGGATGTCGGGCTCGTCGGCCAGCAGCGCGCGCACGCCGCCTCGCACCACGGGGTGGTCGTCCACCAGGAGGATTCGTGCCGTGGCGGTGAGGGCGGGGGAGCTGTCAGGCATGCTCATGGGATGCGTCTCCTGTGCTTCGTGGGTGGGTGAGGGGGAACTGGCAGCTTACCAGGGTGCCGCCCCCCGGCGCTCGGGCGATCCTGAGCGTTCCGCCCAGCATGCGGGCTCGGTATGTCATGATGCGGAGCCCCAGGCCCGAACGCTGGTGCCAGTCGTCCGGGATTCCGCTCCCGTTGTCCTCGACCGACAGCAGGCCGCGTGTCCCGCGGGAAAATAGGCGAATCATCACCTCCGTAGCTCTGCCATGCCGGATGGCATTGGTCACGGCCTCCTGCACGATACGGTAGAGATGGGTGGCGGCCAGGTCGTCGCCGACGGTCATCTCTGGGTCGCACTGGGAGCGACAGGCGATGCCGTGGAGCATGTGCACGGTGGCGGCAAAGGAGTCGATGGCCCTCGCCAAGTCGCCGGGGCCTCCCAGAGAGGGGCAGAGCCCCCGGGAAAGGGTGCGCACCTCGGCCACTGCCTTCTCGAGGAGCGACACCGCGTTGGCCACGGCGTCGGCCTCGGGGTGGCCTGCCGAGGCGAGCCGGTTCCCCAGGGCGGCCATCGCGTAGAGGATGCCCGTGAGGTGCTGGCCGAGCGAGTCGTGGAGGTCGCGGCCGAGGCGGCGGCGTTCTTCTTCGGCAATCTCGACGACCTCGGCCTCGAGGCGCTTGCGCTCCGACAGGTCGAGCAGCACGCCCATGATGCCCGCGGTGTTATTCTCGGCGTCGCGTATGGGGGCGACCGAGAGGCTCACGTCGAGGGGGGGGCCATCCCGCCGGTCGGCGCGCACCTCGGCCCCGACGATGGTCTGGCCCCGGAGTGGGGCGTAGAGCAGGTGGGCGAACTCCTGATCGTCCTCTGGCACGATTGGCGCGCGCTTCCCGGTCACCTCGCTCTCGGTCCAGCCGAAGAGCCGTTCTGCGGCGGGGCTCCATAGGGACACGCGTGCCTCCGAATCGAGTGCGACGATGGCGGCTGGCGATGCGTGGATGAGGGCCTGGAGGCGCTCGGCCGTCGCGCGCAGCGCCTCGTCGGCCCGTCCGCGGGCCACGGCATAGCGCAGCGAGCGCTCGAGGACGTCGGCCCCGACCTGCCCCTTGACGAGGTAGTCGTGCGCGCCCCGGCGCACCGCCGTGAGGCCCGCGTCGGCGTCGTCGAGGCCCGTGAGCACCACTACCGGGGTCCCGGGCGCCGCGCGCTGAAGGGCCGAGAAGGTGGACAGGCCGGCGCTGTCCGGCAGTTCGAGGTCGAGCAGCACGACGTCGGCCCCATCGCGCTTCAGGTGTTCTTGGGCCGCCGCCAGGGTGGGCACGCTGTGGGGGATGAAGACGGTGCGCTCCGCCGCCTCGAGCATGTGTTGGACGATCCGTGCATCACCGGGGTTGTCTTCGACGAGAAGGACGCGGATCATGGCGGTCAGGCTCGCAGACAAGAGCAACAGGCCAGGCGCTCCGGGGCTGACGCGGGCTTGTGCCCCCGCCGACCCCACGGGCCATGTGGGCGGTTCTGGAAACGAAGGTGCCCGATGAGCGCGCTCGCGCTCCGCGCGCCTTGGGGCGCCTTGCCGCGGCGAGAGACGCAGATTGGTATGAGGAATCCGTGCCCCCGGATTTCCAACGCTTCCCCCTCGCCAGTTCGCCGGCCGTGAAGGCCGGACAGAAGCGTCACCCCTCGACTATACTATATCCCCATAAGCCTTTTCTGTCAAGCCAATCGCAAACGGCCGGGTGAGAACGGCCTCAAGATGATGCGGGCGATGCGCCGTCACCGGAACTCGATGCGAAGAGTCTGCACCTGGCGAGGCCCCGCCGACAGGCTCACCGCGCGGCCGCGGACGCGCAGGCCGGGACCAGGAGCTACGCTCTCGTCCATGCGCGCCAGAGATGCCCTGCGGACCGGGCGCCAGAGGGTGAGCGTCTCACGCTGCGGCCGGCTGGCGGGGTTCCACAGGCGCAGGACCAGAGCGTTCCCCTCCTCCGCGCGCTTGACGGCGGAGACCACGAGACTCCCCCTGGCCTGCTCGACGTAGGACTGAACCGGGCGGCCTGCTCCTGCCATCGGAGGAAAGCCGGACGCCTGAGGGCCTGTCTGACGGGTGAGCAGGCCGCCTGCGAGGCATGCGAGCTGGGACATGGCCTCCGCGCGGGGCAACTCGCCGGCGAAGGGCATCAGGGCGTAGCGATAGCGCAGCGTGCCGAGCTCGAGGCCGTCGGTCTCGCCGGGCGTCCCCACTGTTCGGCGATAGGACCGCAGGAGGGTGACGAGCATCGTGCGGCGGGCGTCGTCGGCCACGCCCCCCTCGTGGAGGCCCCCCGCGGAGAGGAAGGCGAGGCCGCGCCGGCCGGCGCCCACCGCCTGGAGGCCCAGGAACGGCTTCTCGGCCAGCTCGACCTCCTGCCAGGCCGCCGTTTCAGGGTCCACCGCGATGCGCCGCTCCACCAGGTCGAAGGGGTGGTGGGCGAGGTAGGACTTGGCCTCGGCAGCATCCGTGGGCAGGAGGAGGCGCAGGCGATGGTCCCAGGCGGCGTTTTCGACGTGGGTCTCGACCTCGACGGTGCGCGCCCCGCGGCGCAGGGTGATGAGGCTGGCGATGTCGAGGGCGACTCGCTCGGGCACGCGCCGCTCGGCCGCGCGGTCGAAGCGGGCGGGCACGCTCATCGTCACGGCCACGCGGAAGGTCACGACCTCTGGCCCGTCGTGCACGACGCTCACCTGGGCGGGGCAGGCGGTGGAGAGGCACACCTCGTCGGTCTCGCTGTGCGCGTGGAACCAGCCGTCGCCGATCTCGCTGCGGTCTTCGAACGTCAGGAGGTCGGTGTAGGTCTCGCGTGTAGCCTTGTCGGTGAGGGTCAGGGTGCCGTGGGGGGCGACGGCGATGGCCAGGTGCTCGTTCTCGGCGGCGGTCGGCCCCGTGCGGAGCGAGCCGATGCGGCGGACGGGTGTGGGCGATGGCCTGACGAGGAGCGAGGTGAAGCCCAGGCCGGGCAGTTCGAGCTCGGCCGCGACGGTGTAGCGGCTGAACTCGCCCTGGCCGCACGTGGCCGGGAGGGCGTAGCGCGTGCGCTCGAGGGTCCGGGGGTCAATCGCCAGCCGCTGGTAGGGCACCTCGCGGCCCGCGGCGTCGTGCAGGGTGAACGCCTTGATGTGCTGCCAGCCGGGGAAGCCCTCGGTGAAGGTGGCGGGCCAGTCGAGCGGCAGGTCCACGTTGAAGAGGACGACCTCGCGGCGGCGCAGGGGGACGGGGTTGGCGATCGTCACGGTGAACTCGCGCGGCTCCCTCGCCAGATCGGCGAAGCCCCGGGTGAGCGCGCCGAACGCCTTGTTGCGGAGCTGCTCGCCCAGGATGCGCGCCTGGTCGAAGCGGTTCATCATGTCGCGGTGCACCTGGTCAATGGAGCAGCCGCAGATGCTGTCGTGGGCGTGGTTGGTGAGCACGTGCTCCCAGGCGATGCGCAGGAATCGCTCGGGGATGGCGGCCCCCCCGAGGTTGGCGATGGCCAGCAGCGGCTCCACCCAGCGCTCGAGGAGCGTCTGGCAGGCGTCGTTGGCCTGCTTGATCTGCACGCGGCTCGACACGCAGTTGGGGATGAGCCACAGGTAGCCGTTGCGGGTCTTGGAGGGCTCGCGCAGTTCGCCCGTGCGGACGGGGACGTTGGTGGCCTTGGCCTCGGCCTCGGCGAAGAAGGCGGGAAGGGTGGAGTGGTTGGCCCGGACGCTCGGGCACGCCTCGTGCAGCACGCGCAGGTAGCGGGCCGCGTCGGTGGCCGGGCGCATGTGGTCCAGCGCATCAATCAGGCACAGCACGCGGCCGTTGGTGCGGCCGATCTCGTGGCTCACGTACCGCGAGAAGCTCTCGCGGGCCTTGGCCTCGACCTCTTCGGCCTTGGCGTCGGGCGCGGCATTTTCGATCACCTGGCGCGAGCCTACGAAGGCGCCGTAGCCCATGTGGTCCTGGAGCTTGAAGGTGAAGACCCGCGAGCCGTCGGGCGCCTGCCAGGTGAAGAAGGCGGGCGTCGTGTGCTCGTTGGTGCCGCGCCCCAGCACGCAATGGCGCAGGCCGAAGCCCCGGTAGATCTGCGGCATCTGCGAGGGGTGGCCGAACATGTCGCACGTGTAGGCCACGGGCATCGGCTCGACGCCCCACTCGCGGGCGATGCGGCGCCCGAGCAGGAGGTTGCGGACCAGCGCCTCGTCGCCCGGGCAGAAGAGGTCGGGCATCGTGAACCACGGGCCGACCAGGATGCGCCCTTGCTGCATCAGGGCCTTCAGCCGCCCCTCGTTCTCAGGCCGAACCTCCACGTAGTCACGCAGCACGCACGTCTGGCCGTCGAGGTGGAAGTACTTGAACTCATTGCTCCGCTCCATCAGGTCGAGCAACTCGTCCACGATCTCGGCCAGCAGGAGACGGTACTCCTGGAAGGGGCGGTACCACTCGCGGTCCCAGTGGGTGCCGGAGATGTAATGGGCGGAGAAGGTCTGGGGCGGCCTGGCGGTCTTCTTCGAGGGCATTGGGGGCGCTCCTGTTCGGTGAAGGAAGCCCAGTGTCCGGGGGCTCACCCCCCGGCGTTCAATGGGCAGGTAAGGGGAGCTTGCGCAGGTCGTCGCGCACGTCCATCACAGAGAGGAAGACGGCCATGCGCTGGTTGTGGCGCAGGATGCCGATGGTGTCCATGTCGGCTTCCGAGACGGCCCAGCGGCCGACCATGTAGAGGGCTCCCTTGCCGTCGGTGAGGAGGTCGCCGGCCCACATGGGCTTGCGGCCTGCCTCATCGGTGATCTCGCCGTGGTCGAAGTGTTCGGTGGGTTTCTCGACGGCGGCGCTCATGAGGCGCAACGGGGCCTCGGGCTTCTCACGGAGGGTCCAGTAGAAGCGTCCGCCGCCGAGGGCGAAGCACTCGATGCGCTGGAGGGGGTCCACCTCGCACAGCGGGGTGAAGGTCTTGGGGCCTCGGGGCGCCTCGCGGGAGTCGAAGACCCACATCTTGCCGGCCATGACGATGAGCGCGCGGTCGGCGTCGAGGGGCCGGGCGGCCTTCCAGGGGTCCTTGGTGCCCGAGGCCACGGCGGCTTCGGGGAGGGCGTCGGGGAAGGTCTCGACCTTGCCCGACGCGGCCCGGCCGACGCACAGCGTGCGCTCGTAGCGGGTGGTGAGCCAGCAGTCGCCGCGGGCGTCCACGAAGCAGCAGAAGGAGGGCGGGCCGTGGTCCTTGCGGTTGTTCCAGGGGGCCACGAGGCCGGCGTCGTGCTTCTCGCCCGAGGCGAGGTCCACGCGGTAGAGCCGCGAGCCTTCGCCCTCGTAGAAGGGGGTGACGTAGAACCAGAGGCTCTTGCGCGGGGCGTCGAGGCCGAGGCAGCAGTAGTTGGTGAAGTTGGGGTGGATGACGCCGAAGTCGCGGAACTTGCCCGTGGCGAGCTGGTAGCCGACCAGGTGGCCGCCGGTGTAGGCCTTGCGGCCCTCCTCGGTGTAGTTGGCGAGATGCGTGCCGAAGTAGAGCCAGCCGTCGTGCTCGACGATGGGGCTGTGGATCTTGCCCTGGGGCGGGGTCTTGGCCGGGTTCTCGCCGCAGACGGTGGTGATGTTCTCCACCAGCAGCTTCAGGGTGCCTGTGGCCGGCTCGTAGCGGAAGAAGGCGGCGCCGAGGTCGGGGTTGTGCGAGCCGCCGCCGACGTAGAGATTGCCGTCCGAGGCCACGATCATGCCCTGCCACTGGCCGTCGAGCAGGCGGATGTAGCGGTTGAGGGCGTGGTTCGTCAGGCGCACGCGGCGGGGTGGGGCGGGGGACTGGGCCGGCGCCTCGCCCGCTGCGGCAAGCGCGGCCACGGTCATGGCCGCCAGGGTGGCAGCCTGCACTCTGGGTCTCATGGGCGTTTCTCCTGCTGTGGTGGCGCCTGGTGTGCACGGCATTGTAGCCAATAGGCCGTGGCCGTCAACGGGTTCTTTGCGGTCACCCCGAGAGGCGGAGGGTGCGGGAGCGGTCCCGTCCACGCGGCGGGCGTGGCCGCTAGCCCGCATTTCTCACCCGCCCCGCAGGCACCGCGCAAGAAACCCTGTCATTCCGAGCGGAGCGGAGCGAAGTCGAGGAACCTTTCGAGGGGGCAGACCGACATCACAGGGCACACTCCGCTGTTGGCGGCCACTCCTCCGAAAGGTGCTTCGACAGGCTCAGCATGACAAGAAGGGGGCGTTCCGCACTCGCAGGCCGGCGGGCTGGTGAGAGATGCTGGCTAGAGGGCGGGTGCGGGTTATGGAGCCTCCGTGCCGCAGTGGAACTCGGCATAAATCTTGTTGAGGCAATGGCTTGTGCATGGTGGGCTGGAAGCGTGAAAAAAAAGTGAGAAATTTCCGAATTCGGGCCCTTATTTGCGCAGGGGCATTGCCATTGTACTGGTGAAAAGGACCAGACTGGCGACTCGATGCCCCTGAAGGAGCAGCAATCGCCGTAACTATATAGTTTGCAGGAACTTTCGGAGGGGGGGCGGCCCCAGACGGCGGACGGGGCCGCTGCCCTTCGTACGGGTGTGGCTCGGTGGCGGCCCAGTAGGCCCCAAACCCCATGACCCACCGGCCGCCCGAGGAGGAGAAGGGAAGAGACGACCGCTCGTGTCGTCGTCCTGCGGGGCGCTTCGCCGAACGCCCTGCCCTTGGGTCGAGCGACGCCCGGAGGCGGCCGGCCAAAGCCTAGCCAACGCGAGTAGCGTCGGGCCGCCGCACGCGCTCTTTGACAATTCGGTTCCGCGGCCTCCCGCAGGTTCGCAGCCTGCGGGAGGACTGCCCCGGCAAGCGGCGAGGCGCCCTGTTACCCTCCCGAAGGTGTTGGAACCTTCGGGAGGGGCAGGGCCTCGGCGGCTCGGGTGCGGGCCGGAATCGTAGGCAGGGTGATTGTCTCTGGAGCCTGAAGGGCTCGCATGGGATAGCCCAGGGCAACGCCCTGGGTTCAGTTCAGCGGGATCCACGAGTCCAGCCCTGAAGGGGCGAGATAGAAGCTCTCGATTCCGTCCTGTCAGGGCTGCCCCGGGGCGGTCTTGCTCTCCTCCTTCGGAGCTCCCGCAGCCACCTACAATTCCGGCCCACACCCTCGGCGGCTCGGCCGCGTTGCGCAGAGGCGTGCAACGGCGTACAATCGGGCGTGATGGATACCGCGCCCCTGCACGAGCCGTTCATCGCCACGCGCGGGCTCACGCGCGAGTACCGCATGGGGCCGGCCGTGGTCCGGGCACTGGCCGATGTGAGCCTGAACGTGCAGCGGGGCGAGTTCCTCGCCGTCCTGGGCGTCAGCGGCTCCGGCAAGTCCACCCTGCTCCACCTGCTGGGCGGGCTCGACTCGCCCACGGCGGGCAGCGTGCTGGTGAACGGCCGCGACCTGGCCACCTTCACGTCGTATGAGCGCACGGTCTACCGCCGCACGGTGGTCGGCTTCGTCTTCCAGTCCTACTATCTCGTGCCGAGCCTGACGGCGGAGGAGAATGTGGCCCTGGCGCTGACGTTCCAGGGCAGGTTCGGGCGCGAGGGCCGGCGGCTGGCGGACGAGGCGATCCGGCGCGTGGGCCTGGTGCACCGCGCCGGCCACCGCCCCAGCCAGCTCAGCGGCGGCGAGCAGCAACGGGTCGCGCTCGCCCGCGCCATCGTGCACACCCCGCCGCTGCTGCTGGCCGACGAGCCGACGGGCAACCTCGACAGTGCGACGGCGCGGGAGGTGGTGTCGCTCATCCAGCAGATTCACCGCGACCTGGGCACGACCGTGGTGATGGTGACCCACGACCACGAGATGGCCGGGCGCCTGGCCGACCGCGTGGTGCGGCTGCGCGACGGGCGCCTCGCTGAGGAAGGAGCCGCCGGCGCATGAGAACCTGGCGGATCATCCTCCTGGCGATCGGCAGCCTGCGCCGCACGCCGCTGCGCGTGGGCCTCACGGCGCTGGGCGTGGCCATCGGCAGCAGCGCGCTCGTCTCGATGGTCGCCTTCGCCCTCGGCGTCCAGCGGCAGGCGGAGACGCCCTTCCGCGCCCTGGGCCTCGTCAACGTCATCCGCGTGTCGCCCAAGAGGGACAAGGATGCCGGCCGCGGGCCGGCGCTCGACGATGCGGCCCTCCAGCGCATCGAGGCCCTGCCCGGCGTGGAGGCGGCCTATCCCGACTTCCGCGTGCGCGGGCTGAAGATCGCCCTCGGCGACAAGACGACGACCGCGGTGGCCATCGGCCTGCCGCGCGACGTGCCGCTGCCCGGCACAGCGGGCGACCTGCTGGTTGCGGGCGAGTACTTCACCCCGGGCACGAGGCCCGAAATCATCCTGGGCACGCAGGTCGCCCGCGACCTGGGGCTGGACACGCCGCAGGGCGCCATCGGCGCGACCCTGCGGCTCGAGACCTCGGGCCTTGCGCCCGCCGAGGCTGCCAAGACCTTCACCTTCGAGCGCAAGGACCTCGCGGTCACCGTCGTCGGCGTCTACGATCTGCCCAACCTCATGGCGGGCAAGATGAGCGGCGCCGTGCTGCTGCCGGTGGACCTGATGCGCCAGATCCCCGGCGTCGAGTCGGGCTCGTTGCTCGACCGCCTGAAGCTTGGGGCGGATCCCACGCAGCCCGGCTATCCGGAGGTCACGGTGCGCGTCCGCCGCCACACGGATGTGGCCCCCGTGGACAAGGCGATCCAGGCGATGGGCTTCCGCACCCGCACGCTGCTGAGCCGGCTGGAGGATATGCGGACGTTCTTCCTGTTCATGGATGTGTTGCTGGCGGCGGTGGGCGCGGTGGCCCTGCTCGTGGCCGGGCTGGGCATCATCAACACACTGCTCATCTCGGTGCTGGAGCGTTACCAGGAGATCGGCATCTGCAAGGCCATCGGCGCGTCGGATGGGGACGTGTTCGTGCTCTTCCTCACGGAGGCGGGGGCGATTGGCCTGATCGGCGGGCTCTGCGGGCTGGCGCTCGGGCGGGCCGTGTGCTGGGGCCTCGAGGCGGCCATCAACTCCTACGCGCGCGCGGAGGGCATCACGGCGTACCTCGAGGTGTTCGCCTTCCCGCTGTGGCTGGTGACGGCTACGGTGTTGTTCTCGGCGGGGATCAGCGTGCTGGCCGGCGTGTGCCCCGCGGTGCGCGCGGCGCGCACCGACCCCATTCGCGCCCTGCGGCGCGAGTGAGGGAGTGCTTCACTCCAGCGGCGCTGCGTCGAGCGTGGCGGCGTCCACACGCACGGTCTGGAGCGCGCCCTGCCTGCTCAGATTGCACAGGGTGGCCCAGACCACGTCGCGCGCGGCGTCGTAGGCCAGCCCCAGGTCCACGCTGGAGCCGGCCTTGCCGGCGTTGATGAAGTCGGCGCCTGCCATCGGAGCGGCAAGCCAGCGGTTGCCCGCGCAGTCGTAGAAAGGCACCACCAGCTTGCCCTCCCGCTCCAGCAGGTAGCCGAGCATCACGAGGTCGCCTTTGGGCAGGTAGACGGCTTCGCGCGCGAAGCGTTTGGCCGCGATGGCTGCGCGGCCCGCGGGGTCGAGCTTGCTTACGGCGCCCGTGGCGAGGTCGCAGGCCCACACCTGGCCGACGGCCTCGTTGCCTTTCTCGGGCGTGGCGGTGAAGAGCAGGCGGCTGCGCCGGCTGTCGAAGGCGAGCGTCGAGCCGTCGCACACGGTCATGGGCAGGGCCTCGCCCGAGGTCTTCAACTCCTCCCAGCTCTTGCCGGCCTTGAGGCGCCAGAGGCCGGTCACGGACTGGCGTTGCCGCGTCGGCGCCCAGCACACCACGCCCTGCGGCGTGGCGCACAGGTAGTTCGTATACTTGCTGGGGTGGAACGGCAGGTCGCCGAACTTCTCGGCGAAGGGCCAGGTGCGCGTGGCGGGGTCGTAGAAGAGGGTCATGTGGCCCTTGATGTAGACGAGCCGCCGAATTGTGGGGTCGTACTCATAGGCCTGGTAGTTGTGGTTGCCCCAGGGCGCGCCGTTGAAGGCCCAGAGCCCCGGGCCGCTGAGGTCGTAGTTGTACTCGAGGGCGAACTGCGGGCGGCAGGCGATGGTCCAGCGGCCGGCCGCGATGTCGTAGTGGGCCACGTCGTTGCCGAAGTAGCTGCTGTGCCCGCCGCCCATGTGCAGGAGTTGGCCGCGGTCGGGGTCGAGCGTCACCGTGCTCCAGCCGCCGCCCTGGCGATTCTCGGGCCAGCGGGGGCAGGCGAGCGGGGTCCAGGTGTTCGGCTTCAGGCCCCTCAGCACGGCCTCGGTGGCCGCGGGGTCGGGCGGGGGCAGGCCCTTCGTGTACCACTCGGGGTCAAAGGAGCCGGTGCGGTGCTCGACGGTCCCTGGCCTGACGCCGTGTTTGGCTGTGCCCTCGGCGTCGGTGGTCGAGGCGTCGAGCTGGCAGAGCCACTCGCTGTGGGCGCTGCCCTTCTCGGTGCCCGCGCCTACCCAGAGCACGAGGTCGCCGTCGCTTGCGGCGGCCACGGCGGCGCTGTCGGCGCCGCTGTGCTCGCGGGAGTCGGCCGGGCCGCCCTTGTCGTAGCGGCGGATCAGCCTCCACTCGTTCGCGGCAACGTCGTACGTCCACATCTCGAAGGGGAGGGGCTTGTAGAGCGTGGCGCAGTAGGATGTGGACGACGTGTAGGTCTTCCCGCCGAGGAGGACGAGCTTGCCGCTCTTGGGGAGGCGCAGGAGCGCGTGGCCGAAGCGGGGCGAGGGGCTGAGGGGCGGCGTGCGCTCCTCCCACGCTCGCGTGGCGCAGTCGTAGACCCACGTGTCGGCGTAGAGCGTGTCGAGCCCGTCGCCGCCGAAGAGGACGATCTTCCGTGTCGCCGGGTCGAAGACCATCGGGGCGAGCGCCCGCGGGGGCGGCTCGGCCTTTGCCTCGACCTTGCGCCATTCGTTCTTCTGGGGCGAATAGACCCAGGTGCCCGGCGAGCCGTTCTCGGTGAGCACGCCGCAGCCGCCGAAGAGCAGAAGCTCCTTGTTCACGGGGTCGGCGCACAGGGCCGACCAGCTCAGGCCCTCGCGATGGTGCTGGGTGAGGGGCATGGGGCCGGGCGGCGCCTGCATGTCCCTCCACGCGCGCTCCCTGGGGTCGTAGCAGAGCACGCGCCCGCAGATGAGGGCATAGACTTTGCCGTCCCACGGCGCGTGGGCGTAATGATACCACATGCACAGGTGTCGGCGGTTCGGGCGCACGAGGCCCTCGGCGTCAGCCATGGCGAAGTAGGGGGACTTGAACTCGACGTCCCTGACGTTGCCCGTCTCGCCGCCGCGGGCCTCGGCGCCTTTCGGCAGCTCGTTGCGCCACGTGCGGGCGGCGGGGTCGAAGCTCATCACGTCGTAGGGGCGCTCGCCCTTGAAGTGGTGGCTCACGGCGCCGCAGAAGAGCACGAATCGCTTGAGTTCAACCGACCACACGAGGCCGGGCGAGAAGCCCGGCCCGACGGCGTTCTCGGAGACCTTGGTCCAATCGTTCGCGGCGAACGCCACGCCATGGAGCAGGAGCCATGAGAGCAGTGTCGAGGTGCGCATCGCTCACTTCCTCGGCCCGAAGTGGGGCATGGGCTCGCCGGCCTCGAGCGCGCCGAGGTCGGGGGCCTTGCCCCGGAAGCCGTCGTTGAAGTTGGGCAGGACCACGCCCTTGTCCACGGCCGGGCCGTCGGGCTTGAGGCGGTAGTCGAGTTCCTCGCCCTTGAACGTGGCGTTGGGGTCGGCGGGCGGCACGAGGCCCGAGGCGAAGACGGCCTTGGGGTCGAGCACGATGGCGCCGTGCTGGCGGTAGAGGATGCCCGCGGCCTTGGCCTCGTCGGGCGTCTTGTAGGTCTTGCCGTTCCACTGGGCGAAGGGGCCGGTGAAGCCGCCGAAGCCGTCGTTGTCGAAGTCGCAGTGGAGCATCCGCCCCGTGGTCGGCAGCGCCGCGCCGCCCGTGCCGAGGAAGAGGTTGTTGCGGGTCCAGACGTCGGTGACGGTTTCGCCGCCGGGCTGGATGATGAAGCACGGGCCGTTGCGCAGGCACGTGTTGTGGAAGAGGAGGACGCCGCAGGTGTCGTTGTGGAGCTTGAAGGGGGAGTAGGTGGCGTTGTAGATGAAGTTGCGGAAGAAGTAGAGCGGCCCGCCCTGGGCGGGCTGGGCGGTGATGCCGTGGGCGACGTTGACGATGCGGTTGCGGAAGACGCGGACGTTGGTCTCGCCGTAGTCGGCCTCGAAGCCGTCGTCGGTGCAGATCGTCACGTCGTTATTGTGGAGGTCGCAGGCCGACCAGTTGCCGTGGCCGGTGCCGTGGACGGCGTCGCCGAGGTTCTGCATGCGGTTGTAGGCGACCACGTGGCCGGCTCCGCTCATGTAGGTGGCGCAGGGCGCCTCGATGCCCTTGGTGCGCGGCCAGGTGGTGGGGCCGATGAACACGTTGTCGGTGATGAAGTGGCCGCGCGAGACGTTGTAGCCGCCGTTGTGGGCGGTGAAGCCCTTCTCCATCTTCTGGAACTTGCAGCGGCGGATCACCCAGTTCGAGCCTTCGTGGGCGACAATGGCGTACTGGCGGCCCTGGATGGTGAGGCCCTCGAGCCAGATGTGCTTGATTCTGCCGGCGGAGATGAGGCGCCCTTGAGTCGTGTCGTCGCCGCCGCCGTCCACGATGGCCTCGCCGTCGCCCGCGCCGCGGAAGATGATCGGCTTGCCCGGCTCGCCGCTCTTCTTCAGTTCCAGCGCCCCCTTGATGAGGTAGCGGCCCTTGTGGAGGAGGAAGAGATCGCCCGGCGCCATCGCGGCGACGGCGGCGGGCAAGCCCTTGAGGGCGTCGGCGGGGCCGCCGGCCGCGTCCTCGGGCACCACGTGGCGCACGCGCATCCCCTTCGGCTCCTTCGGCTCGCCGAGGGTCGCCATCCTGAGCACCTTCTCCGTGTCGCCGCCGTCGGGGTCCTGGAGCGACAGCTTCACCTCGTAGTCGGTCTCGGGCGCGAGGTCCACGAGGCTCCCCGCGAAAATCCAGCCGCCCGGCAGGCGGTCGGCGGGGATGCCGTTGAACGACCACTGGTTCCGCTGCTCGCGCGTCGGCGTGCGGAGCGTGCGGAAGAGGGGGAAGCCCTGCGTCCACGCTGCCGCGCCCACTTTGCGGAACTGGACGGCGACGGCCGCATTCGCGTTGTCGTCGCCCTTGACCGGCCAGCGCACGGCCAGGCAGTGCAGGGTCGAGGGCTCGGGCTGCACGTCGCCGGGGATGGCGGCGTTCTCCCCCGCTCGGGCCGCCGACACGAAGGCCGACGCAAGCGCGAAGGCCGCCAGAAGCCGCCGCAAGTGTGCCGTTGGGACCTCGGGCACGGGTGACCTCCTTCTCAGGTTCGGAAGGGACTGTTCCGCCGCACGGCAAGTTATCGCGCCGCGCGGCGGTTGTCAAGGCACGCCGCGTGGGCGGAGCGCTGCATCGGCCAGACGGGCCGGCCGGGAGCTGGCCGCAGACCGCACTTGACAACCGCCCTCGGGACAAGCAAGATGAAGGCATGGCTATCGAGAAGACGCTTTCGCTGACGGTGAACGGGCAGCCCAGGACGGTGACGACCGACCCCGGGCGCCCCCTGCTGGAGGTGCTGCGCGAGGACCTCGGCCTGACGGGCACGAAGTACGCCTGCGGCGAAGGGCGCTGCGGCGCCTGCACCGTGCTGCTCGGCGGCAAGGCCGTGCGCTCGTGCATCACCCCCGTGGCCGACGCCGAGGGCAAGGCGGTCGTGACCATCGAGGGGCTGGCCGCGGGCGACAAGCTGCACCCTGTTCAGGAAGCCTTCCTCGCCGAGGGCGCGGTCCAGTGCGGCTACTGCGCGCCGGGCATGATCCTGGGCGTGGTGGGCCTGCTGAACGAGAAGCCGAACCCGACCGATGCCGAGGTCCTCTCGCGGATGGAGGGCCACATCTGCCGCTGCTGCGGCTACCCGAAGCTCCTCAGGGCCATCCGCCGGGCCGTGCAGGCCGGAGGCCGATGAGGCCGGAAGAGTCTCACGCAGAGCACCCAGAGAAGAGAGGCAGCAGAGAAGAGAGGCCAGGGATGAAAGGGGCAGTCGGCAGTCGGCAATCGGGAACGGAGCGCGCGCTCAGCCGCCGCGAATTCGTGCGCGTGCTGGGCGCGGGCCTGCTCGTCTCCGTGGGCGCGGGGCCGGCCCTGGCCGGCGAGCGCCGCCCGCGCGGCGGCGGCCGAGGCGGCACGATCGCCGCGCGGGTGCACATCGGCCAGGACGGCGCGATCACGGTGCTCACGGGCAAGATCGAAATGGGGCAGGGCGCCCGCGCCGAGCTCACCCAGGCCGCCGCCGAGGAACTGCGAGTCCCCGCCAGCCGCATCACGATGGTGATGGGCGACACGGCCCTGGTGCCCGACGACGGCCTCACGGCCGGCAGCCGCACCACGCCCTCCACCGTGCCCGCCGTGCGCCAGGGGGCCGCGGCCGCGCGCGAGGCCCTCGTGCGGCTCGCCTGCCAGCGCTGGGGCGTGGAGCCTGGAGCCGTCGAGGCGCGCGACGGCGCCATCACCCACGCCGCCACGAAGCGCACCCTCACCTACGCCGAGCTGGCCGCCAGCGACGAACTGCCCAAGGCATTCGACCAGGCCGTGCCGGGCGGCATCACCCTGACCGCCGTGAAGGAATGGAAGGTGCTCGGCACCTCGCTGCCGCGCCCGAACGTCCGCGACCTGGTGACCGGCGCCCACAAGTTCCCGTCCGACCTCGTGCGTCCCGGGATGCTCTATGGCAAGGTGCTGCGGCCGCCCTCGTACGGCGCACGGCTGGGGGCGGTGGACCTCGCGCCCGCGAAGGCGATGAAGGACGTGGTGGCGGTGCGGGAGGGCGACTTCGTGGGCGTGGCCGCGCCGACCAGCCTGCTCGCCCGCCGGGCCCTGGCCGCCATCGCCGAGACCGCCACGTGGCAGCCGGCGCCGCATCCGTCGAGCCAGGAGGTGTTCGACTACCTGCGGCAGCGCGCCGGGGGCGGCGTGCCGGCGAACCCCTTCGCCGACGAGGTGGCCAAGGCGGCCAAGGCGCTGCGCGCAACCTACCGCGTCCCCTACGTGCAGCACGCGCCGATGGAGACCCGCGTCGCCCTCGCCGAATGGGCCGACGGCAAGCTCACGGTGTGGACGGGCACCCAGAACCCCTTCGGCTACCACCGCGAGCTGGCGGGCGCATTCGGCCTGGGGAACGACCAGGTGCGGGTGATCGTGCCCGACTTCGGCTGCGGCTTCGGGGGCAAGCACACGGGCGAGGCCGCCATCGAGGCGGCCCGGCTGGCCCGAGCGGCCGGCAAGCCCGTGAAGCTGCACTGGACGCGCGAGGAGGAGTTCACCTGGGCCTACTTCCGCCCGGCCGCGGTGATTGACATCGAGGCCAGCCTCGACGCCAAAGGCGCCCTCACGTCGTGGCACTTCATCAACATCAACTCGGGCGGGGCCGCCGTGGACACGCCGTATCGCGCGGGCAAGGCCAACTGCCGCTTCGTGCGGTCCGACACGCCGCTGCGCCAGGGCTCGTACCGCACGCTCGCCGCCACGGCCAACAACTTCGCCCGCGAGTGCTTCATGGACGAGCTGGCCGCGGCCGCAGGGGCCGACCCGCTCGACTTCCGCCTCGCGCATCTCGACAACCCGCGCCTGCGCGCCGTGCTCGAGGAGGCGGCGAAGCGCTTCCGCTGGCGCGAGCGGGTGAAGGAGAAGCGGCCCGACGCAGGCATCGGCCTCGCCTGCGGCACCGAGAAGGGCTCGGTGGTGGCCGCCTGCGCCGAGATCGCCCTCGACCGAGCGAAAGGCACCATCGCCGTGCGGCAGGTGACCGAGGTGTTCGAGTGCGGCGCCATCCTCAACCCCGACAACCTGCTCTCGCAGGTGCAGGGCTGCATCGTGATGGGCCTCGGCCCCGCGCTCCGCGAGGAGATGCGCTTCGAGAAGGGCGAGATGCTCAACCCGCGCTTCCGCCAGTACCTTGTGCCGCGGTTCAGCGACGTGCCCGAGTTGGACATCCATCTCCTCGACCGCCCCGACCTCCCGAGCGCGGGCGGCGGCGAGACGCCCATCATCGCCATCGCCCCCGCCATCGGCAACGCCGTGTTCCACGCCACGGGCCAACGCATCCGCGCGATGCCCATTCGGTTGGCCGAGTCCGGCGGTTCGTAGTGCGGGCTTCAGCCCGTTGCGCTCCTCGGCGCCCCCCGTTCGGATAGCGTGCAGCCTGAAGGCCGCACTGCCAGCGCGAGCGAACCATGAACGTGAGCCACCCCGCGGGGGATATCCATCAGGCGATTGTGGAACTCGCGGATCGCGGCCAGCGCTTCGCCGTGGCCGTGGTGCTCGAGGCGGAGGGCTCCTCGCCCGTCGGCGTGGGCGCCAAGGCGGCGATTGCGGCGGGCGGCGTCCTTCGCGGCACGGTGGGCGGCGGGGCCGTCGAGGCCGAGGCACAGCGACGCGCCGCCGAGGCGATCGCCACAGGCCGGCCCCTGATGTTCCGCTTCACGCTCTTCGGGCGCGCCGTGGGCGACGCCAGCCCGATCTGCGGCGGGCGGATGCGCCTCCTGGTGGACCCGACGGCCGCCCGGCATCGAGACGCCTACGCCGCGGCAGCCGCCGCGCGCCGCTGCCGCCAGCGCGGCGCGCTTGTCACGCACCTTCGCGGCGCCGAGCCGTGTGAAGTCGCCGTCGAGTTCCTGCGCGCGGACGCGGTCCCGCCCGAGCAGGATCTCCCGGGCGCCGAGGCGGTTCGCACCGTGCTGGAGGCGGAGCAGCCCGCGCTGTTTGCCGAGGAAGGGCGCGAGGCGCTGGTCGAGCCGCTCATTCCCCGGCCGGTGCTCGTCATCGTGGGCGGCGGCCACGTGGGCCAGGCGGTCGCCGCCCAGGCGGACCTGGTAGGGTTCGAGGTCGTGGTGATGGATGACCGGCCCGAGTTCACGCGGCCCGAGCTGTTCCCCGCCGGCGCCGCGACGTGCTGCGGGCCTGTGGCCGAGCGGCTGGCCGACTTCCCGTTCGCCGGCGACACCTACGTCGTCATCGTCACGCGCGGCCACCAGCACGATGCCGAGGCCCTCGCCGCGTGCCTGCGTCGGCCCGCCGCCTACGTGGGCATGATCGGCAGCCGACGGAAGGTGGCGCTGATGCGCGATGACTTCATCCAGTCGGGGCGGGCGACGCCCGAGGAGTTTGCGCGCGTCTACGCGCCGATCGGACTGGACATCGGCGCGGCGACGGTGCCCGAGATCGCCGCGAGCATCGTGGCCCAGTTGATCGCTGTGCGGCGCACGGGCCGCGCGCCCCGGATGCCGCTCCACTGAGGTCCACATGGTCTGCGCCGTCATCCTTGCCGCCGGACGCTCGCGCCGCATGGGCGCTCAGAAGCTGCTGCTGCCGGTGGGCGGGCAGCCGATGATCGCACGCGTGGCCGACGCCGTCCTTGCCGGCCCCGTGGGGGAGGTGCTCGTGGTGGTGGGCGCCGACGCGGAGCGCATCGCCGCCGCGCTCGCGGGCCGCCGCGTTCGCTTCGTGGCGAACCCGGACCCAGGGGGCGAGATGCTCGGCTCGGTGCGTTGCGGCCTGCGGGCATTGCCGCGCGAGGCCGCCGCGGCGCTGATCGTGCTCGGGGACCAGCCAGGCGTCACGCCCGAGACCGTGGCCGCGGTGGTCCAGGGGTTTCGCGAATCGGGGCGCGGCATCGTGGTGCCGACGCATGCCGGGCGCCGCGGCCACCCGCTGCTCGTCGCAATGCGCTACCGCGACGAGATTCTGAGCCGCTACGATGGGACGGGCTTGCGCGCACTCCTCCGCGCGCATCCCGGCGATGTTCTCGAGGTGGACGCCGCGACGCCCGGCGCCGTCGAGGACGTGGACACGCCGGCGGCCTACGCCCGCCTGGCGGCGCGCCAGCAAACTGTCATTCCGAGCGGAGCGGAGCGAAGTCGAGGAACCTCTCAGGGGAGTGAGCCTGCGTAAGGCAGCGCACACTGTTGTCGCGGTCTGCTCCTCTGAAAGGTGCTTCGACAAGCTCAGCATGACAGAATACGAACTTCCCTGCCTTCAGCGGCGCAGGCTGGTGAGAAATGCAGGCTACGCCGCCCTCCTGACGCTCACTCGAGCGTCAGCAGCGTCAGCGCGTCCTGGTCCTTCACGAAAACCCTGTTCCCCGCGAGGATGGGGTGCGCGTAGGTCGGCGTGTCGGAGACCTTGATCCGCGCGACCTCCTCGTAGGCAGCGGCGCTGGGCTTGAAGGCGATCAGCTCCGAGGTGCTGGGCAGGGCCAGGATCACCGGGCCAGCGTCCACAATCGCCGCGAAGCCGCGGCCGTGCTGGGCGGCGTCGGTCCACGCGGCCTTGCCGTCCTGGGCGTTGAGGCAGAAGAGGTTGCCGCGGCTCGACAGGCCGAAGAGCAACCCGTTCTCGAGCACGGGGGTGTTGAACTGCACGGCGACGTCGGGGTTGTTCCACAGCTCCTTCGCCACGAAGGCGTCCCCCTGCTTCTCGATCTTGATGGCCTTGGTGCCGCGGCCGGCTCCCGTGCAGATAACGGTCTGCCCGTCCACAATCGGCGTAGCGGCATTGTACGCCCGCATCTGCGGCACGAACGGGAGCTGCCAGAGCAGCTTGCCGTCGGCCACGGCCACCCCCACGATGCTCTTCTCGGTCAGGGTGACGAGTTGCTTCACGCCCTCCACCGTCATCAGGGCGGGCGAGGCGTACTCGGGACCCTCGGCGTCCCAGCGCCACTTCTCGTTGCCCGTGGCGAGGTCGTAGGCGAGGATGGCGCCCTTGCCCTTGCCGCCGAGGTGGGCGATCACCATGCCGTCCACAATGAGCGGAGACATGGCCGTGAAGAACTGCGGCACGGTCTTCGGGAAGGGGTCCTTGCGCCAGAGGAGCTTGCCGCTGGCGGCATCGAGGCACGAGAGCACGCCGTTGACGCCCAGGGTGACCACCTTGCCGTCGGCGACGGCGGGCGAGCTTCGGGGGCCGGCGTGCCGGGCTGCGGCGCCCGTGGGGGCATCGGCGGCGTACTGGTCGCGCCACAGCTCCTTGCCGTCCTCCGCGTTGAGGCACAGGGTCACCTCGTCCTGGCCCTGGCGCGCGAAGACGTAGAGCTTGTCTCCGACGAGGGCGGGAGTGGCATCGCCGGCGCCCACGGGCACGGTCCACTTCTTCGTCAGCGTCTTGGGCCAGGCCTGCGGCACGGTGAAGCCTGTCACCTTGCCATCGCGATTGGCCCCTCGCCACTGCGGCCAGTCGGCGGCCTCGACCGCAATCGAGCAGAGCAGAAGCCCCAGAACCGGGACCACGCTCAGCCATCCGTTCGCCGATCTCATCGTGGCTCCTTTCCGCGCCCGCGCGCGAAACGCCGCCCAGATCCCCTCCGGCCCTGGCCGGCCACGTTGGCCTGCCGTGTGGGCGCGATTATACCGCGGCGGCGCCGGGAGGTTCAAGAGTGCGCTTCGGGAGAGCACGGCCCCCAGATTCCGGCGCCTGCGCCCCCGCTCGCCCACGCTGTCTTGGAAAGCAGACACGGCGCCGCCATACCCGCTCAACTCCCCCGCCGCCGCGAGATGAGCAAGTATGGCGCTTTGGCGATCCGGGCGGCTCTACGGCCTTTCCGCCCATACTTGCTCAATTTCCTCCCCCTCTGGTTTGAGCAAGTATGGCGCTGGGGCGCTCTGGGGCCTTTCGTGGCCGTTCCTGCCCCTCTGCACCCCTTTCGTTCATCCAGAGTGATTCGGGAGGGGAGGGGCACGGCTTGGATGCCCCCGCGGCGAGGGCGGCCAGGTCGGGTGGCCATGCTCGCTGCGGGATCCCAACGCGCCAGGATCATGGCGCACTCGACACGCAGGCCGCTTGCGGGTACCATAGGGCTGGCCTGAGGGCAGGTGGCGGGGGTGGCCCGCTTCGCCGACAGGCCGGGAACAGGAGCCAGCGGATGGACGAGAAGCTTTTCGAGCGGGTCTGCAACGCCCCCGGGGTGCCGGGATACGAGGACGAGGCCCAGGCCGTGGTGATGGAGGCGCTGCGCGCGAGCTGCGACGAGGTGCGCCGCGACCGCCTGGGCAATGTCATCGGCCTGAAGAGGGCCACCCGGCCGCCCGCCGACGGCTCGCCGCCGCTCAAGGTGGCGCTGGCCGCCCACGTGGACGAGATCGGGATGATGGTGAAGCATATAGATTCCAACGGCTTCATCCGCTTCGAGCCGATGGGCGGGCTCAATGCGCAGGTCATCACCTCGCAGCGGATGATCATCCACGGCCGCAAGCCCGTCGGCGCCGTCGTCGTGCCCGACAACCGCGAAGACAGCAAGGACAAGCTGACGAAGGTCAACGAGGCGTTTCTCGACACGGGCCTGCCGCGCGACGCCCTGTGCGAACTGGTGCAGGTGGGCGACGTGGTGACCTTCGCCTCGGGCGTCGAGCGGCTCAACGACAAGGTCTACGTGGGCAGGAACTTCGACGACCGCATCGGCACCTACTGCCTGCTCGATGCGATGCGGCGCGTCGGCGACACCTCCGTGGACGCCTACGCCGTGAGCTCGGTGCAGGAGGAGGTGGGCCTCCGCGGCATGCGGCCCGCCGCCTACGCCATCCAGCCCGACATCGGCGTGGCCATTGACGGCAGCCTCTGCTGGGGACCCTACGGCGACCAGCACGAACGCACCTGCGCGCTCGGCAAGGGCACGGGCGTGTACATCATGGACCGCCTGACCATCGGCGACCGGCGGCTGGTGCAGTTCCTCTTCGACGTGTGCGAGCGGCACCACATCCCCGTCCAGCGCAACGTCGGCGGCGGCACCGATGCGGCGGCCATCCAGCAGGCGCGGGCCGGCGCGCTCAGCACCACCATCGGAGCGCCGGTGCGGTACATGCACTCCACCGTCCAACTCTGCCACGCCGACGACATCGAGGCCACGGCCGAACTGCTGGCGCGGTTCCTGGAGCATGCTCACGAGTTGCGGCCCGATGAGAGATAGGCGCTGTCAGGCAGGCTGTGCGTGCGTTGGACAGGATGAATGGAGGGGTGGAGGGGTGGATGGCTGCCTGACAACCATCCATTCATCCAACCATCCGGTCATCCCATCCAGCGGGTGCCCAAAGTTGTGTTAGGACGCAAGGAATGAAGATCGCGCGTGTCGCGGCCACACCCGTCCGCCTGCCCATTCCTCCACGCTCCTACGCGTCGGACGACGCGGGGACGAAGCGCGAGTGGGGGCGCCTGAGCCGTCTCTCGCCCAAGCGGCCGAGCACGATCCTCGAGTACCTGCTCGTTCGCATCGAGACCGACGAGGGTCTTGCCGGCACAGGCGAGGCGCCCGTGGATATCGGCTTCTTCGGCCAGACACTCGAGGAGGTGCAGGCGGCGATTGACGACTACCTGGGGCCGCAGATCGTCGGCCTCGACCCCTTCGACCGCGAATACGCCATGCACCGCATTGACTACCGGGGCAACTCGTGCGCCAAGTCGGGCATTGACCTGGCGCTCCACGACCTGATGGGGCGCGCGCTCGGCGTGCCCGTGAGCGACCTCATCGGCGGCTCGCACCGGCAGCGCGTGCCCGTGGCCATCGAGATCGCGGGCGGCGCCCCGGCCGACATGGCCGCGGCGTGCGCGGCCTACGTGGCCAGGGGCGTGCGCGCGTTCAAGCCCAAGATCGGCGGCGTGCCCGAGCAGGACGCCGACCGGCTCCGCGCCATCCGCGAGGCCGTGGGGCCGAGCGTGTCGCTGCGGGCCGACGCCAACCAGGGCTACTCGCCCAAGGAGGCGATCCGCCTGTGCCGCCTCGCCGAGAGGTACGATGTCGGCCTCGAGCTCCTCGAACAGCCCGTGGCCGCCTGGGACCTCCAGGGCATGGCCGCCGTGTGTCGGGCGGTGGACACCCTGATCGAGGCCGACGAGAGCTGCTACTCGATTCACGATGCCCTGCAACTGATCCGCCACGAGGCGGCCGATGTGCTGAACATCAAGATCGCCAAGGCCGGCGGGCTCTACGCGGCCAAGAAGATCGCGGCCCTGGCCGAAGCCGCGGGCCTCAAGTGCGTGCTGGGCACGGCCTTCGGCCTGGGCATCGGCGTGGCCGCCAAGCTCCACCTCGCCGCGTCTACAGTCGCCGTGACCGACGCGGTGGAGTTCACCGAGATCGGCCTTCACGGCAACCTGCTCGCCCCGCCGCACGACAGGTTGCTCGCCCTGCCGCTGGAGGCCGATGGCTGCCTGCCCGTGCCCGGCGACCCCGGCTTCGGCGTGGCGCTTGATGAGGATGCCGTGGCGCGAAGCTCGGTTGCGCCCTTCGCCCCTTGACGCATGCTGCCATTGCGCTTACACTTATGTTTCAAGCGGCGAACGCCCGGACCCGCCACGCCGGCTGCCCCGCACAGGGCGGGGGCGCGGCCGAAATGAAAGGAATCACCATGCGTCACTGGAATCGCCTGGGTGCCGTGTTCGGTCTCGTCCTCGCTCCTCTCCCTGCGTCGCACAGCACCGCGGCGGAGCAGGCGCCCTCCTTCATCTGGGTCGAAGGGGAGGCCGCCAGGTCGAACTCGATGCACCGCCACCCCTGGTGGTATGACAAGGTGAAGAAAGACCAACTGTCGGGCGGCGATTTCATCTCGAACTGGTCCGACAAGCCCGGCGAGGCGACCTATGCCTTCGCCGCCCCGGTGGCCAGGACGTGGGTCCTCTGGGTCCGAGCGAACCCCGTGGGCACCCAACTGTCGTACAGACTCGATGGCGGCGACTGGGCACGCATCGACATGTCGAGCAGCCAGGTGGGCAACGTCAACATCGCCGAGGACGGGAAGATAGACCTGCGGTTCCTCGCCTGGGCGAATGTGGGCGAGGTGAAACTCGCGCAGGGCGCCCACACGATCGAGTTCCGCATGGACAGCGCGAACAACAACCACGGGATGCTCGACTGCTTCGTCTTTGCCGATGCGGCGTTCCGGCCCGAGGGCATCCTGAAGCCCGGCCAGTTGGCCGCCGTCGCTGAGGCCGCCGAGAAGGGCCGCTGGGCCTTCCGGCCGCCGCGCGATGCGTTCAGCCCCGACGCGTTCCTCGACCTGCGCTCCCTCAACGAGAAAGTGGCCGGCGAAAGCGGCTTCGTCGCCCGCTCGAAGGACGGCAACGACTTCGTGCTGGGAAACGGGCGTCCCGCCCGCTTCTGGGCCGTCAACAGCGGGGCGTTCGACAAGGACCTCGCCCGCCACGCCCGCTTCCTGGCCAAGCGCGGGGTGAACATGGTCCGCTTCCACAGCAACATCACGCCGGCCGGCAACGACCTGATGGGCATTGACACGAAGGACCGCGACCACCTCTGGCGCGGCGTGGCCGCGATGAAGAAGGAGGGCATCTACGTCACCTACTCGCCTTACTGGGCCGGCCCGGCCCGCGTGAAGCCCGCCATGGGCGTGCTCGACACCGGCGGCAACGGCAATTGGGGGCTCCTCTTCTTCGACAAGAAGCTCCAGGATGCCTACAAGGCCTGGATGAAGCAGGTGCTGGCCGAGCCGAACCCCTACACCGGCATCCCGCTCGCGAAGGACCCCGCACTCGCCATCATCCAGATACAGAACGAGGACTCGTTGCTCTTCTACACCAGCCAGGGGATCAAGGGCGCGGCGCGCAAGGAGTTGCGGCGGCAGTTCGGCGACTTCCTCAAGAAGAAGTACGGCTCGCTCGAGAAAGCCAGGGAGACATGGGGCGGCGCCGCGCCGTCGGCCGACCAGGACGCGCCCGACGACTTCGCCCAGGGCGAGGCGGCGCTCCTCATCGTGTGGGAGTTGTCGCAGCGCCGCTTCGGCGAGGGCTTCCAGAGGCGCTGCTCCGACCAGATGGAGTTCTTCGCCACGGTGATGCGGCGCTTCAACAAGATGATCGGCGACTACCTGCGCAACGACCTCGGCTGCAAGCAACTCGTCAACGCCGGCAACTGGCGGACCGCCGACAACGTGATCATGCTCGACGCTGAGCGGTGGTCCTACTCTTCCAATGAGGTGATGGCCGTGAACCGCTACTACGGCGGCATCCACGAGGGACAGCACAACGGCTGGGCGATCGTCAATGGCGACCGTTTCACCGACCCCAGCGTGCTGCTGCGGCCGCGCGAGCTGCCCGTGACGCTCAAGCAGGTCGAGGGCTTTCCGATGATCGTCTCCGAGAGCTCGTGGGTGCCGCCCATGAGCTACCAGTCGGAGGGGCCGTTCCTTGTCGCCGCCTACCAGTCGCTCAATGGCGTGGACGCCTTCTACTGGTTCGCCACGGGCGAGGAGGGCTGGCGCGAGCCGGGCTCGGCCAATGGCTACCTGCCGTCCGAAGGCAAGTGGGTCTGCGCGACGCCGATGCTCCTGGGCCAGTGGCCGGCAGCCGCTCTGCTCTACCGCAAGGGCTACGTGCGGCAGGGCAAGCCGGTCGTGCACGAGCAGCGATCGCTCGACGACCTCTGGCAGCGCCGCATGCCCATCATCGCCGAGGACGCCGGCTACGACCCCAATCGCGACAAGGACCACCTCTCGAAGGAATCCAACGTCAAGGGCGGCGTCAACCCGCTGGCCTACCTCGTCGGCCCCGTCCAGACCACCTACGGCGGTAACCCTGCCAGGAGCCAGGTCGCCGACCTGTCGAAGTTCATTGACCCGTCGGCCAAGACCGTGGTCTCGAACACGGGCGAGCTGAAGTGGGACTACGGCCGTGGGCTCTGCAAGCTCAACGCGCCGAAGGCCCAGGGCGTGACCGGCTTCCTCAAGAAGGCGGAAAGCATCGCGTGCGCCGACGTGACGATTCAGTCGGGCAACGACTACGCGACCGTGCTGCTGGTCTCGATGGACGACAAGCCGCTCGCCACGTCGGGCAAGGTGCTCGTCCAGGTGGGCACGACCCAGCGGCCCACGGGCTGGAAGACAAGCCCCGTCAAGATCGGCGCCGAGGACGGTGAGCAGGTGGTGGACTTCGGGAAGGCCCCGTGGCTGATCGTGGAGGGCGATGTCAGGGTCACGATCCGCAACCCCCAGCTCAGGACGGCCGTGGTGCTCGACCCGAACGGCATGGCGGTGAAGCGGATCCCTCTGGCCGACTCCGGCACGGGCAAGACCCTGGCGTTCCCGCCCGACGCCCTGTACGTCGTCCTGGAATGAGGCCCCGCTGTCGCCCGCCGCGGCCGGGTCATTCGGGCAAGGGCTGCGGCGCGAGCTCGATGGTGAAGGTGCGGGCCTCGTCGCCGAGCTTGGTGGCCAGCTTGACCTTCTGGCCGGGCTTCATCTTGCGCAGCGCGGCCAGGAAGTCGCGCACCGTGGCCGGCTTCTTGCCCTCGAACTCGGCGATCTCCGCCCCGGGCTTGAGGCCCGCCTGCCCTGCGGGCGATGTGGGCGCCACCTCGCGGATGACGACCGCCCCGTTCCTCTGCTCGACCGTGAGGCCGAGGTAGGGCGCCATCTCGGGCGCTCGGGGCGTGAGGTCGGTGCGCGTGGTCAGCTTGGCTTTCAGGCTCAGCTTCTTCTCCTCCCGCTGGACTTCCACCTCGACTTCATCGCCCGCCTGGAGGCCGGCCACGGCCTCCATCAGGTCGGACGTCGAATCGAGTTCGCGCCCCGCGATCTTCAGGAGCACGTCGTTGGCCTTGATGCCGGCTTTGTCGGCGGGCGAGCCCGGCGTCACCTGGGCGATGACCAGCTTGTTGTCCTGCTCGCGCGTCGCCACGCCGAGGAAGGGCACGGGCGGCACCGACTGCTTGACGAGCCATTGCTTCCAGTCGCGCTCGACCTCCTCGATCGGCTTGCCGAAGACGGCCTGGAAGGAATCTATGGCGGCGCGGTCGCGGGCATAGTTGGCGTCGGCGGTGTACTCGTCGTAGAAGCGCTTGAGCAGGCCCTTCTCGTGCATGTAGAAGAGCATGTAGCGGGCCTGGGCGTAGGCGAGCTGGGCCTGGGCCATGAACTGCGGGTGGGTGAACCCCATCAGCGCGGTCCACGGGAGCAGGCGCCCCTGGCGTGCGGCCTGCTGGGCGACGAGGAGGCGGTGGTTCTGCCGCGGCTTCACCGTGCCGTCGCGGTCCGAGCTCTCGAACAGCGTGGCGAGGCCCTCGATGAGCCAGATCGGGTGCTCCTGGCGGCGCGCGAGCATGTCGGCGTAGTGGAGGGCGTGGGTGAACTCGTGGAGGACCACGTCGGCGCGGAGCAGCTTGTTGACGGGCATGTCGCTGCAGAAGAGCGCGGAGGAGGCGGGGTTGTAGAAGCCGCCGATGCCGCCGGTGAAGACCTTGGGCGTGTCGGCCGCTGTGAGCAGCACGATGTAGAGGGGCCGCTGGGGCTTGTTCTGGAAGAGGTCGCGCCATTGGCAGTCGGCATAGGCCTCCAGGCTGCGGCGCAGCTCGGCGATCTCCTTGTCGTCCTTGGCGTGCAGGTAGACGAAGTTCCGCTCGGGGTCGGTGAGGGTCTTGTAGCGCTTGGCGTCAATGCCGCGCTCGGCGAGCGTCTTGGTGATCCGCTCGATCGTCTTCTCGGATGCCTTCTTCGTGTACTCGTCCTTCTTCGCGAGCAGCTCCTTGAAGGCGGCCTCGTCCCGCAGCGATTCGAGGTCGGGGTCGCGCTCGATGTGCAGGAAGTCCACGAACCCGGCTTCCACCGATTGTTTGAGGTAGTCGAGGGCTTTGGGCTTCTCGCCCTGGCGGGCCAGAGCGCAGGCGGCGTTGTAGAGGGCGGTCGGGTCGTCGGGGCTGGTCTTGAGGATTTCGAGGCAGGCGGCCAGGGCGGCCTTGTAGTCCTTCTTGTCGAACATCTCCAGCGCCCGGCGGTGCAGTTGCAGCAGGCGCTGCGGGTCGGGCTTCGGCGCGGCGGGGGTGGGCGGCTTCTCGGTCACGCCCTTCACGTCGGCCGGCGCCAGCGCGCGGGT